>Ga0307380_10000783_pt1 | contig 47751 bp, 53 predicted proteins | sample UN3MG_FD_202239 | JGI IMG/M metagenome (GOLD analysis project Ga0307380, IMG submission 202239) | Soil microbial communities from Risofladan, Vaasa, Finland - UN-3 | ecosystem: Environmental > Terrestrial > Soil > Coastal area > Acid sulfate soil | place: Finland: Risofladan, Vaasa | collected... | reverse complement strand
CACTCTTTTGGCCTCTATTAGCTGCTTTCTAATTACCTCTACTGCATATTCTTTATCATCAAGTGGCAAATGGCTAAAATCTTCAATTATTTTATTTAATGTTGCAATATTCATAGTTCTAAACCTCCTCTTATGCTTTCTCCTCTCCTCTTTCACTCCTTCTTCTCGCTCAAGCATTCCTAAAACTTAAAAATAAGTAATTATTTTACTTAATATCTCATTTTTTGTTTATTATAGCACCTATTTAAAAATAAAATACCATTACTTTACTACTCCCAAAGTTTTACTCTCCTTCCATTATTTTTAATAACTTCTCATTACACCCAGGTTTTTCTACCTCCTCTTCCATATGCTCTCTTAGCGATATCTTGAAAAGTTTCTATCTTTTAAAATACCTACTACCTCTGATCAGATGGGAAAACTATGACAGTATTATTTTCTTTTTTTAAATTACATGTACACCGGCTAACAATAAACACATCTCTTCCCTCCCCCTCGCATGAGGAGGACTAAGGTATCTTTAATCCAGTAAAAATTGCTCTCGAAAATAAAAGTTTGCCAGTTTCAGATACTCCGATACCACCCACTTAATATCTTCTTTATCCTTCCACCATTGATTAACATTAAAAGGGTCATACTTACTTGGACTAGAATAGATATTTATCTCTCTATCCAAACCGCTCAAGGCTTTTCTAAATATCTTTTTAGATCTGCCAGAATGACATTTTGAAGTGACTAATATGATTGATTCTATTTCTCTATTATTCCTAATATATTCTCTAATGATTAACGCTTCGTCCTGCGTGCTTTTGGCACTACCTTCAAGGATTAGTATATTTTCCTCTGGAACTCCTAAGTCTATTGCAGCCATCTTGCTTAATTGGGCACTTCCCAGTGGTATTTTTGCTCCTCTTTCCACAAAGATATCGTAGCCAACCCTATAGCTATTAACCAAGACTATTTTGTCAGAATATCTTTCATTATATATATCCACTGCTTGTAGTATCCTGTCAGGCACGCTTCCCGTGAGAACTACAATCATATCACTTTCTTGCAATTCATCTTCAGCTACCAACCATTGACCTAAATTAGGCATTAGAAATACGCTTACAATAATAAAAAAAGCGAAAAGTATCACCAAAATAGTCTTTATCTTTTTGCCGGTAATCATATTATATTGTTTCATTCCCATTTTTTCCCTTGTTATTCCTATTCCTTTATTATCATTCCTGTGCAAACAGGAATCCATAATAATATCACCCCCACCTTAATCCTCCCCCCTCAAGGGGGAGGAAACTACGAGGATGGTGCTACTTTTGAATTATCTTGGATCTTCTATTTTGCATTTTTAACTGGCTAACTAAATTAACTTGCAACCCGAAACCTGCAACCTTCTTTCTTACTAGAACGTTTCCGTAGAACTAAAACGCATAATCGCTGTTTTTGTTTTTTATTATATTCTTAAAATTTCACCAAATTAACAAATTAATCCTAACATTAACCATAAACCAAAATCTATATAATCATCATAATATTTATTGCTCTCTACTTAGCGTGCCCCTCTCCCCGTAACTAAAATAACATATAACGTTTTAAATAAAATCTTTAAATCTAGCCATAAAGACCAATTCTCTATATACTCTATATCATAACTTATTGTCTCTTCTAAAGTTATATCTCCTCTGCCATTTATTATAGCTAATCCAGTAATCCCCGGTTTAACCTTTAATCGTATTTTTTGTTTCCTGTTATATAACTTCACAATTTCTGGTATCTCTGGCCTTGGACCTACTAGGCTCATATCACCTTTTAATACATTAAACAATTGAGGCAATTCGTCAAATCCTCTCCTTAATATCTTCCCTACACGAGTGATACGTGCATCATCCTTCTCTTGAAAAACTAAATCCGAAAGTTTCTCTGCCGAAAATTCTTTCCTTGAAATTTTATCAACATTATACACCATTGAACGAAATTTGTAAGCAGCAAAATATTTACCGTCTTTTCCTGCTCTTTTTTGTTTAAAAAATACAGGACCCTTAGAATCTAATTTTATTAATATAGGGGCTACAATAAATACCGGGCTAAATATAATTATGCACACAATTGAACCAAAAACATCAATTGCCCGTTTTAGTATTTCTTCACACTTACTTGTGTTCATTTAAATTTCTAATTACTTCCTTTTTGTTTTTAATTCGCATTTTAATTTGTAATATCATTCTTCATGATCTACCCTTACCCTAGACATCTTCACCCAACTTATTTTTTATAATACTCTATTATTTTCCTAACGGCTTCAATTACATCTTTTACATCTTCATCATTCATTTTAGGAAATAATGGTAAAGAAATTACTCGCTCAAAAGCATATTCCGCATTGGGGAAATCACCCCTCTTGAATCCATAAGTATCTCTATAATATGGATGAAGATGTACTGGAATAAAATGCACGCTTGTTCCAATATTCTCAGCTTTTAATGCTTCAATAAACTGATTACGATTAATTTTAAGTTTTTCAGATACAATCTTAATTACATATAAATGCCAAGCAGGTTTAATATTAGATTTGACAAAAGGAGTTTCAATTTCCTCTAAATCACTAAAAGCCTCATCATAAACTTTTGCTATTTCTTCTCTTCTCTTCTGAAAACGATTTAACTTTTCTAATTGATGTAATCCAAGAGATGCTTGAATATCAGTCATATTATATTTATAACCTGGGCACACCACTTCGTAATACCAAGATCCTTCAGCAGAATATCTTCTCCAGGCATCTTTGCTAATGCCATGTAACCCCCATATTTTAAGTCTTTCTCTCAATTTTTCATCATTGGTAGTAACCATTCCCCCTTCACCCGTAGTCATATTTTTAGTAGGATAAAAACTAAAAGAAGTTGCATCTCCAATAGTACCAATTTTTCTATCTTCATATTCTGCACTTATAGCATGAGCCGCGTCTTCAATAACCAGAAGATTATTATCTTTCGCAATTTTCATAATTTCCCCCATTTCACAAGGTTGCCCCCCAAAATGAACTGGTATTATAGCTTTAGTTTTATCATTTATCTTTTCCCTGATTAAATCTGGATTAATATTAAATGTATCTGGCTTAATATCAACTAATACTGGCATAGCTCCCCGTTGAAGTATTACATTTACTGTAGATACAAAAGTATAAGGAGTAGTTATTACTTCATCACCTTTTCCGATACCTAAAGCAGTTAATGAAATATGTAAAGCAGCAGTACAGGAGTTAACCGCAACCGCATATTTACAACCAATATATTTTGCAAACTCTTCTTCAAATAAATGAGTCTTTGGTCCGGTAGTTAACCAATCAGAATTTAGAGTATCTACTACCTCTTCAATTTCTTCCTGACCTAATAATGGTCGGTTAAATGGTAAAAAATCACTACGTTCAAGTTTACCTCCCTCTATTACCGGTATTATTTTCATTCAATACATTCTCCTTTCTTATTATTACTAAATAATGTGTACGCAAAAAAGATAATTTCTCAAACAGATAACATAATAACCAACTTCTTGGTGCTATAAATCTTACTATTGGCGGGGCTAATGTTACTCTTTTAAAAGTAAATTTACAATTAGGAAATAAATCAATTATCTCTTTCTTTTTAATTCCTTTAACATCTGGATTTCTAGGATTATTATAACTAAAATCTTCCCATAAAATAATTCCTTCTTTCTTTAAAACTCGAAGCATTTCTTTAGCAATATCTTTTTTTATTCCATTCTTTAAAATAGATGTAAAAACTGTAAATTGTGTTACAATATCAAAAGATTCATCTTGATAAGGTAGATTCAAGGCATTACCACACCTAAAATTAATATTTGGGCTTATATCTTTTGCAATCTCAATTCTATCCTCTAACAGTTCTATACCATAAAGATGATTTGGTTTCGCGCCGTACTTAATAAAATTTCTTAATTCCCCCCCATTACCACAACCTATATCAAGAATCTTTTTATCTGAAAGTTTTGAAAAATTAAACTCCCTAAGAAGGTCCAAGATAATTCTTTCTCTTGACTGAACCATATATAAATTTCCTTTATTGAAATAAGAATACAACTTTTCTTTTTGTTGAATCTTCCTTTTATTATAAGCCTTTTTAATTCTTTCTACTTCGTTCATATTTCACCTCGTCAATGGCATATCTTACTTTTCTCAAAAATTTTTATAAGGTCTCTGAAAAACAACAATTTTATCACCCTGAAATAATTTCAGGGTCTCTTGAATTATTGATTTTATCGAATGTTGAAACAAGTTCAGCACGACGTTTTATTCGATTTCCCCACTTTTTCAGAGGTCTCTTTATATTTAAACTTAGAGCTCTCTAACATCTCAAATATTGCTCTCAATTATTCATATTACTCTTCAAATCTCTTTGTAGATTTAATCGTTTATTGCCTCCAGAAATTTCTTTACCAAAATTTTATAGTCATGATTATCAATAACATACTCTTTTCCTCTTCTTCCTATCCCCTCTCGTTCAGAAGAAGATATACTCATTAATTTTTTAATTGCTTCTGCTACTACATAAGGATCTTCTGGTGGAATAGATATCCCGCAACCACTCTCTCTAACTAAATCATTACCTGCTTCAATAGCATGTATAATGGGTTTGCCAGCCATCATATAATCAAAAAGCTTATTAGGACTTATCCCAAAACGGTTTAAAGGGCTTCTTCGCCAACCAATGTATAAAATATCCATTTTACTTAATAACTCAGGGATAGAATTTTTAAGTACATGTGGTAAAAAAATCACATTATTGAGGTTGTGTTCTACAACATATTTCTGAAGTTTTTCTTTTTCAGGACCCTGACCAACAAGTACAAGAGCTACAGGCAAAACTCTAAGATAAAAGGCAGATTCTACAAAATACTCAAGGTCATTTGTAATACCGTGAGAACCTGCATAACATATAAGAAATTTTCCCTCTTGCTTTAATCTCTCAATAGTTTCCTGATGTTGAGGTGGCAATAGAGTATTAAAGCTTTGCCACTCATCTATATCAATACCGTTAGGAATATAAACAAATTTTTCAGGAGTTAATCCTCTACTAACCATATAATCTAAGGCTTTTGGTAAGATAGATATAACCCTATCAACCTTTCTATAGGCAAAATCCTCTGCAATTTGCATCATTATAATAAATGGGTGCCATTTGGGCATCTTACCAAACTCTATAGGTGATAGTGGCCATAAATCATGCACCTCAAAGATTAATTTTGCTTTTGCAAAGCGAGAGATAAGATATGCTGGATAGATATCTAAAGGATAAGTAGAAGAAGCAATTACCACATCGGGCTTAAATTCTTTTGATAATTTCTTGCTTAAAGCTGTAAGTGTACCCACAAAAGTTAGCATATTCCATACCCGCCTAATACTATTTCCTTTATAGCTTGGTGTTTTTATCCAAATATATTGAATATCATCAATCAATTCTTCACTTATATTTCCATTTACCATAGGCTGTTTACTTCTTACATGAGAAAAAGATGCTGCAACTATGATTACTCTATGCCCCATCCTAACCCATTCTCTTGCTAAGTAATATGGACGGTATTCCATTCCATATTGTAGCGATCCTGCATAGTGGTTAATTAGTAATATGTTCATTTACTCCTCTCCCAAATATTTTACTATCTTTACAACATCAGATAGAATCTGTGGAAATGCTTGTTCCATATTTGCTAACTCTTTCCCAAAATCAAAATGTCTTATTCCCCTAGGAAGACAATGTTTTCCTTTTAACCTGGTCGCACTTGTTTAAAAATATTACTACCTATTATGAAATAAATTTTTAGAGAGACAATTATTATAATCGGACTTGCTAAGACAAGTTTGATTAAGGCACCAATAATATCCATGAGACGTTTAAACTCTAATTTCATTTTAGGTATCCTAAGCTTTTCTCGCCACAGTTAAATAATAAATCCACAATTGAAAGTCCTTCAATAAATTCACCCCAAAGTTGAGGATAGGTGGGATGTTTAAAATCAGAATATCTTAATTCTATGCCATTATTCTTAAATTTTTCTTCATCTTGATAGTTTGTCCCACCTTTTCCAGAAAGATATATTGAACCGTTTAATTCTTTCACTATATTTATTAATAAATCTGTAGATTTTCCACTAACATTCAAAGAAGAAGCTCTTATCGTTTCAGTTTTAATTCCTAAAAATTTAGAAATATGAGATATCAGTTCCGTATTGAAATCCACTAATAATTCCCATTCTTTTTTAAAATATATTTCCTGCAATAATTCAAAAAAAGGTTTAAAATACGCTGCTCTCTTGTAATTCATTTCAAAGGTTTTTAAATGTTTCTCTCGCCATAATTCTTTATTGTTTATTTTAACATCTTTCGTCAATTGTCCAAAGTTATGCAAAACAGGCACAGTCAACCATATAGCTCCTTGAGGCGATTTGATTTTTACTCTATTTTGATAACTATTTTTAGAAAATTGGACATTATCTAGAAAGACAAATATATCAGATTTTGTCATTTTATAAAAGAAACCTAACCACGGAAGAAAATTAGGCTGATGTATTGCTATAATTTTATGACTCATGACAAGGCTCCCTACAATTTCTTGCTTAAAATTTCTACCATCTTTTCAGCAGCGTGTCCGTCACCAAAAGGATTCTCTGTGGGTGGTACATAATCTTTCTTTATCATAGAAAATACCTTTCCAATGATTGTGTCCTTTTTAAAGCCAGCAAGGACATTATATCCCATATCAAAAATTTCCTGATACTCTGTAGTATTATCTATAGTAACTCCCATCTTTTGAGCATAGAAGGTTTCCTTTATTACTCCACCTGAATCTGTAATAACAAGTTTAGCATTCATAACTAATTTAAGAAACTCTAAATAACCTATTGGATTCATTAATACAATATTCGTAGCTTTTGTAAATTTTTCGTATAATCCAAAATCAATAAGTCTCTTCTTTGTATGAGGGTGAATTGGAAAGATTATTTTTATTGGTATTTCTATTATTGCATCTACTATATTCGAAATTTTTTCATAAAAATCAACCGTTTCTGCTCTATGCATAGTCATTAGAATATACTCAAAATCAAGTATTTCTATATTCGCCTTAGTTAAGGCTATATCTTTATTTCGAATATACGCATCATATGTAATATCTCCTGTAAAAAATATTTTCTCAAGTGCTATCCCCTCTCTAACTAAATTTTTATATGCTCTTTTAATAGGATAAAAACAAAAATCAGCACATTGATCAGCTATTTTTTTATTCATCTCTTCCGGACGCCATATATACTCTCTCATCCCAGCTTCTACATGAGCTACAGGAATATGAAGTTTATAAGCAGCTAACGCTCCTGCTAAAGTTGTATTTGTATCTCCATATGCTACAACCACATCAGGTTTCAATTCTAAAAGAATTAGGTCCAAAGCTATTAGCATTTTACCGGTCTGAATCCCGTGACTACCAGAGCCCACTTCCAAGTTATAGTCTGGTTCAGGTATCCCTAATTCATCAAAAAATATTTTTGACATTTCTATGTCATAATGTTGTCCTGAATGGATTATAATATTTTCAATTTTGTGCTTTTTCGTGGCTTCCAAAAATGGTGCTAATTTGATAAATTGTGGTCTATTACCTACAATATGCACTAATCTCATACTTTCTCCTCCTCTATTACTGAATTTATTAAAGACAAAAATTCTTTAGATAAAAGAGAAATGTCGTGATGTTTTTCAACATATTCTCTACCTCTTTTTCCCATTGTGTCCTTCTCCTCAGATTCCATATTTATAATTTTAATTATTACATCTGCTAATTTCTCTATATCACCAGGAGGAGAATATAAAACACAATTAATTTTATCAAGCCATTCTTTAACCCAGGTACTACAGTAAATAATGGGCTTTCCACTGGCAAGATAGTCGTATATTTTATTTGGAGATCCACCCCATTTAGAAGTATTAAAATCTAACTCAATGTGTAACAATGCGTCAGAAGTAATTAAATATTTATAAACTTCTTCTTTCGGCAACGGACCAATTATATTTGTCCAAGAAGATAAATTTTCTTCTTTAATCAATTCTTCTAAAACAGCCTCTTCTTCTTCTATTCCAAGAGTAAGTTTAGAGTGATAAATTACTTTATCACCCATCTTATCACCTCAAAAGTTTCTGCATATTTGACACTAATTTGGGTACCTCTTGTAATAGCTAAACTTCGGATAAATTCTTCATTAGCGTAAAACCTATTTTGTTGCGACCTATATGCCTTCAATGCTTCTATCTTTTTTATTATATGACGTTCTTCTAAATTTATAAAAGCCTGAGTATGAAAAGTAATATTATTCCAAGGAATCTCATATCCCAAAAGACTAACTTGTTTAAATGCTCTCATTCCTTCCATAGCTACAGTGTTATGATCCTGATGTAAATCATTAGGGGAAGGAATGAACACCAAATCCGGACTGATCTCATTTTTCATTTTTACTAATTCTTCCAATATCTCCTGCCTTACATAATTTAGCTTTCTTACTTGATACTTGCGGATAATTAAATTGTTAGGATCTATTTTAAGTATTTTAGTTGCTTCTCTCACTTCTATTTCTAAAATATTTTTAGGATAATTGTCAGGAACAGAATCCTCCGCAGTAGAAAAAGCAACATAAAAGACTTCTTTTCTTTCTTCAATAAACTTTGCAATACTCCCTCCACACCCAAACTCACCATCATCAATATGAGGACTTATAATTAGAATTCTCTTAGTATTAAACATTTTGCTCCCCTTCTTTCTATGATTAAGGTTTATATTATAATTATACTATAAAAATGATATCTCATTCCATGTTTAATTGAGCTAGCATAGTGATTGATTATTAAGATATCCATTTGTACTCTCCAAAAATCCTATAAGATTTTTTAAGACTCATGAATTGCCAATATACCTTTGCCTTAATTTACTAAGATTATCATATCAAAATAACCTACAGGTTCTATAAGTATGATATTATCACTTATCAAGTTCTCTAACCTAAATTCTTCTATTCTATGCCTTGTCCGAGGATGAATAGGAAAGATAATCTTTTGCTCTATCTCTGAAAGAGCCTCTAAGATATTCTTTAATCTCTAGTGAAACTCCCCCAGCAGGAGCTGGGGGCTTCTTAAACCTATGGCAATGTTAATTGCAGTTGCCCTTTGTCTTCTTTTTCTTGATGCTCAACGTAGGCGAGAATTTCCTTTTCATTCAAGCCTATACACGATACACAGTATCCTCTAGACCAGATGCCACCTTTCCTTGTATAGGTTTTTTGCATAAAAGGAAATTTCGCCTTGAGCTTTTTTGCCGACTGTGTTTTGATATACTGAATTGCATCGGCAACTGCAATTCTGGGAGGTATCACGACTACCATGTGAACATGATCCTCTTGTACATTAAGCTTTACTAACTCGATATCGGGATAAAGTTCTGGGATATGCGAGAGTATTTTCTCCGTATATTCTTTTACTCCTTTTGCAAAGATTTTTCTCCGATATCTCGGTATCCAGACGAGATGGTATTCCGTTTTGTAGATAGCATGTGCGCTTTTTCGAAATCTCATGCTTCATTATAACAAATACCATCTCGTCTGGATAGCCACTACATCACCAGACAGGAGTCTGGTGTTTTATGTGGCTAAATAACTGTCAGTATTTTCTGCCCTGTAGATAGTTAAAAGGAAATATTCCTCGGGGTTTATATTTAATTTATCAAGGATTTTGCTTTTAGAAGTAGCAATTTTAGAAAAATGCATTAAGGCATCAAACATTAAACTAAGTCTGCATTACTGAGACTAAAAATTACAATATAAAATATTTTTCTTTTAATAATTTATATTAGGTTACAATTTCTCCACATTTTCACTGTTATCTTTTATAGCATTCCGGGTATCAAATACCGCTTTAGCGTTCTTGGCTACCATTTTATAATCTACTGCAGTATGTGCGGTAGTAATAATTATTATATCCTTTTCTACAATATCTTCTACAGTAAGTTCTTTTAAAGATTTATATTCTTTTCCAGTACTGGTAAATTCTGGTATATAAGGATCATAGTAGGAAATGACTGCCCCTTCTTCTTCCAATTTTTTAATTATCTCTAGGGCAGGTGATTCACGTATATCATTAATATCTTTTTTATAAGCCACTCCCAGTAAAAGGACTTTGGCTCCGTTTAAAGATTCCTTAAATTTTCTGGACAGAATTTTAGCTGTTCTCTCTACCACATATTCGGGCATATATTTGTTTATCTCACCAGATAATTCAATAAGACGAATATTATAATTGTACTCTCGGGCTTTCCAGGTAAGATAAAAAGGATCAAGAGGAATGCAATGTCCACCAATACCTGGTCCAGGATAAAAAGGCATAAATCCATAAGATTTGGTCTTAGCTGCTTCTATGACTTCCCAGATATTGATACCCATTTTATGGCAAAGAATACACATCTCATTGACTAGTGCAATATTCGTATATCTAAAAACATTCTCATAAATTTTTTCCATCTCTGCTACTTTAGGAGAAGAAACAGGGTATATTTTACCCTGGATAATATTGCTATAAAGAAAGACTGCTACTTCAGTACAATCTGGAGTTACTCCTCCTACTACCTTGGGAGTATTTCTCATTTTATACCAGGGATTACCGGGGTCAATTCGTTCCGGAGAAAAAACCAGAAAAAAATCTTGCCCACATTTAAGGCCAGATTCTTTTTCGAGAATAGGTTTTACTAATTCTTCCGTGGTACCGGGATAGGTAGTGGATTCAAGAATTACCAGCATTCCCGGGTGAAGATATTGGGCAATATTTTCGGTAGAATTTTTCACATAAGAAAGATCAGGTTGTTGATAAATATCTAAAGGTGTAGGGACACAGATGCAAATAGTATCTACATCTTTTACAAAGAAAAAATCAGTGGTGGCTTGTAGCAAACCTTTATCTACTACTTCTCTAAGATCTGAATCTATGATATCTTTAATATAATTTTTCCCTTCATTTACCATATGAACCTTTTTCTCTTGCATATCAAAACCGATAGTCTTATAGCCTGCTTTTGCTTTTTCTACTGCAAGGGGCAGACCAACATAACCAAGACCTATTACTCCAAGAATAGCAGTTTTGTTTTTGATTTTATTTAGTAACTGCTGTTTCAATGGATTTTCAGATTTTTTCATTTTGTGCCTTTCAATTTATAACATCTATTGGGATTGCTTCGGGTCTCCGACCCTCGCAATGACATCTTTTTTAGATTGCTTCGCTTTGCTCGCAATGACAAAAAAATGCTTTCACAATGATTTTTTTACGACTTTTTTTCGAACATATTTTTAAAATCTTCAGTGCTTATATCTAAACCTTCGTTATAGTTTATAACTCGGGAGTGTTTTTGAGATTTGTATGCCATTAAGACTATGCTTAAAGATTTCTTCCCTTCATAACCATCTATTAAAGGAGAATTATTATTTCTGATTGAACCTATAAAATTTTTATAAAGAGGTGTATGTCCTTTACCATAGATATTAGGAATTTCTGAATTGTATTTCTCTTGTACTTCTTTTAGCGAATCTTTTTTATCTTTTAAATTCCAAACTATTATTTTGTTTAATGCTAATCCTCCGATTACTACAGTACCTTTTTCTCCAACTATAGTGAGGGTTTCTTCAAGATTACGTGGATAAACACATACCGTCCCTTCAACATTCCCAATAACTCCATTTTTAAATCTGATAATTATACTTCCGTAATCCTCTGTTTCAATATAAGAATGAAGATAATTTCCGGTTTGTCCGAAGACATTATCAACTTCATTGCCAATCATCCACTGCAGAAGATCAATATTATGCATACATTGATTCAACAAACATCCTCCATCTAATTTCCAGGTCCCTCTCCATTTGGACTGATTATAATAATCTTTATTTCTATTCCATAATGTCCGGGCAGTTCCAGCAATAATTCTGCCAAATCTTCCGCTATCAATTGCTTGTCTTAATTTCTCAATGGTCGGATTAAATCTATTCTGATAACATACCGATAATTTTACTTTATTCTCTTTGGCTACCTTAATCATTCTATCGGCACCTTGAAGAGACATAGCCATCGGTTTTTCCACCAGGACATGTTTTTTTAAGGTAAGGCAATTTATTGAAATCTCTGCATGATATCCTGATTCGGTGCAGATGGCACAAGCATCAATATCTTCTTTTTGAAGCATTTCCTGATAGTCGATGAATACTTTTGGTCGTATTACTGAAATACTTCTTTCCTTTGCGTAATTTAAATATTCATCAACTTTTTGTTCGGCTCTGTCTTTTATTAAATCGCAAACGGAGATAAGTTCTACATCTTCAAAATTATCCAAAATTGCTTTTATATGATTTGTTGAAATACGACCACAGCCGATTAAAGCGAATTTTAATTTTTTCATGGTTCACCTAGTTTTATTAATTAACTAATTATCATATTTCTAATTTACTAATTTAAATTAATTTTTTTATTTCCTGGATTCCCACTTTCGTGGGAATGACAGAAAAGAATAAATTCTATACGTACAAGGGAAAATAAATAATTTTATTTTTTATCGTAAAACTCCGCGATTTTGCTTACTACATATTTTTGTTGTTCTTCAACAAGTTCAGGATACATTGGTATAGCTAAAACTTTCTTGCTTGCCTCTTCAGCAATGGGAAAATCTCCTTTTTTATAACCTAAATATTCAAAACAATCCTGTAAGTGTAAACATAAAGGGTAGTAAATATTAGTACCTATCTCATTTTCTTTTAAATATTCTTGTAAATTACTCCTATCTTCTACAAATATCACATATTGATGAAAAGTATGTTCTTTATGATATTTAATGTTATGGACATCTTCTACGGGAAGTCTTATTTTATCCAATAGTTTATATTTCTCAAATAATTTCTGATATCTACAGGCAGCTTGAAATCTGTTTTCTAGCCATTTATCTAATAATTTAAATTTAACATTTAATATAGCTGCGTGGATTTCATCAAGTCGAGAATTAATTCCTATAAATCTATGATGATATTTTGGTTTTGAGCCATGAGACCGAAATATTTTACAATATTCGGCATATTCTTCTGAAGAAGTTACAATCATGCCCCCATCACCATAAGTGCTAAGATTTTTGGTAGGAAAAAAAGAAAGGGTACTTAAATCGCCATAACTTCCCGATTTTTTCCCTTTGTATTCAGAACCAATTGATTGAGCACAGTCTTCTATAGCTTTCAGGTTATATTTTCTGGCTATACCCATAATTTCATCCATCTTGCACATCTGACCATATAAATGAACAGGGATAATTGCTTTTATTGGTTGGCCAGTTTGACGATTCACCAATTGACTTGTTTTAGTATCGAGGTTACAATTGGTATCAATGAATTCTTGGAATTTTACTGGATCAAGATTAAAAGTTTGAGAATCAATATCAATAAATATTGGGGTAGCCTCTGCTCTTACGATGCTTCCGGCAGTTGAAAAAAAAGTAAAAGTGGGAGATATGACGCTATCTCCTTTTCCTATTCCAAGCGCTTTTAGAGCAATATATATAGCATCTGAACCATTAGCCACGCCAATTCCATATTTGGTATTCAAATATTTTGCTAGGGTATTCTCTATTTTTTTGACATTTTCACCGTTTATGACTATTCCTGATTCTAAAACAGCGGTAATAGCTGAATTAATTTCTTCTTTTATAGAGCGATATTGATTTATTAGATCTAATTGGGCTACTTTCATTTTAAATACCTCTATTTGATGTTTTGTTGCATGAAAAATCTCACTTAGAGATTGCTTCGCTTCGCTCGAAATGACATTGATTTAGAATTTTAACAATCTTTTCTGAAGTTTTTCCATCTCCATATAATTGTTTAGAATAATCTTGTTCTTGGGGATAAAAATTACTAATACTCTCTTTTATTTTCCCCGGATCTACTCCCACTAATTGATTAACGCCTTGTTCAATTGTCTCTACCCATTCAGTATTTTCTCTAAGGGTGATACAGGGAATTTTGTTAAAATAAGCTTCTTTTTGAATTCCTCCTGAATCGGTAACAATCTTTTTAGTATTTAATTCTAAACAAATCATATCGAAATATCCGACAGGTTCAATAATATTAATATTTTTTCCGATACTTTTCTTTATAGATTTATCTTGATTAATTATTTTTTTTGTTCTAGGATGAATAGGAAGTATAACTATTTCTTTACTATCGGTTAACCCTATAAATATATTTTTTAAATTTATAATATTATCAGTATTAGATGCTCTATGAATAGTACATAATATATATTCTTTAGGTTTAAGATTCAATCTATTTAATATGGATGAATTTTTTAAAGCTTTGTTTTTATAAAATAAGTAAGTTTACAGCATTATATCACCTACACATTATAAACGCCATTAGTTATTCCTTCTTTTTTTAAATTATTAACTGCTGTCTCTGTGGGGCAAAATAAAATTGTAGAAATTGAATCTGAAACTACCCTGTTAATCTCCCCTGGTATTTCTCGATCATAGCTTCTTAATCCTGCCTCAATATGAATTACTGGAATATGAATTTTCGCTCCCGCAAGAGCTCCAGCGATAGTAAAATTAGTATCTCCGTAAATTAAAATAAAATCCGGTTTTTCTTTAAGGGCAATATCTTCAATGCCTATCATCATTTTTGTGGTTTGTCTTGAATGAGTATCAGAGCCTACTCCGAGATTATAATCGGGCCTAGGAATATCTAACTCAGAAAAAAGAAAAAAAATTATCATTCATATTATTATCGTAATGTTGCCCGGTATGTAATATAATCTCATGTATATCAGGTGCGCTTTTCAAATATCTTGAAAAGGAAATAGCTTTAATAAATTGTGGTCTCGCTCCGATTATGGTTAATATTTTCATATTATTTTATCCTTTTATTTATACTATATATATTTATTCTATATAATATTTTTGATTTTCAATTAACTGATCTTCTCTACTGCAAATATTTTTAAATACTCATCTAAAATATGCGGTAATTGCTTTTCGATATTTTCTGGCATTTTTTTATTATAAGATGATTTTGCAATATCAATACAAGTCCACCTCTCATTTAAAGCTTTTTCTATCGCTGGGAAAAGAATATCTAATTGTTTTTCGTAAAGACGTTCCGATAAATCTAAAAGTGTATCATTCTTATAAATTGGTATTTTTTCTTTTATAAGAATTCTGCCTGCATCAATCCTTTCATCTATTAAATGAGCAGTAACCCCTAATGGTATTTTCTTATAAATAGACCAAAGCATTGCATCTAAACCACGTGATTCAGGAATAAGGCCAGGATGAAAATTAATTATTCCTTTAGAAAACTTACTTATTATACATGGTTTCAATAATCTAGCTCCCGCTATAATACCTAAATCTATATTATTATTTTTTATTAATTCTTCAACACCTATGCTATTGTGAGGAAGAACATAATATTTTATACCTAATCTATTTGCGATTTGCTTAGGATGAACTACCGCAAAATGCTTAATCTTTGTATGAATTGTTGAAATTGGAATATTCAATTTTAAAGGTTCAGCAGCGAAAATACAATTGATTTTTATTTCTTCCAAGAATAATTTTAATAAAATATCTTGTGTTTTTTTATGAGGAAAATTGTAACAAAAAACTGCGACTTTTATATTTTTCAATATTTATAACCTCCCCTTAAAATATTTTTTATGTTAATCTGATCTACTTTATATGATTAAACATTACTAAAAATTTGAAAATATTTTTCGCTAATTATTATGACTTTTCTAATTACTACATTGTAACCTATGCGGCAATTGTCTCCAATATTTACATTATCTTCGATAATAACATTTTTAGCAAAAGTTATTTCTTTCCCTAATTTCGCTTTATCACTTATAAAATTTGATATATAAAAATCCTTTTTTTGTAATAATAAAATCAAAAATTAATAAATTTTATTATTTTTTAATTCTAATCAATTTTCAATTTTAATAGATATTAATGATAATTTTTACAAAGTTATTGAATTATTAATTTTTTATTTTCTAATTCTTCAATAGCTTCCCTATAATTTATAAATTCGAATCCATTACTTTTTAAATGTTCAATTACCCAAATATACCAATCTTTCCAGCTCTTAAAGCTGTTACTAAAATAGCTATCATGAAATAAAAAAGTAAAATATTTCAAATTTTTCTTAAAAGCTTCTTCTATCATTTCTTTAGTTGTTTCTTTTATCTGTTTCAGATTTTGATTTTGGTAACGAGAATTTCTGTTAACTATATATCCGTCCATTAAACACAACGGAAACTCCCATAAATTTCCTATTTTAAAAGGATTTTTTAAATCATAAACTGAAGAGTCATAGATATAGCCAACCTTATCAAACATCTCAAAAGTTTCGTTGTTAGCTTTTAAATAATGCATTCGTATACCAAATCTATCTAAACCTGAGATCTTTTTAAAGGTCTCGTATTCTAATTTAATATCAGCATAACTCTCAAAAGCAATTCCATGAACTCCAACCTTAAATCCTTCTCCCAATATCTTTTTAATCCAGAATTCCGCATCTCTTAGTGAATAGGAAAGACCTCTTCCTTTTGAAACTCCAATAAAAAAGATTGAAGGAATATCTTTTTCTTTATCAAATTTCATAAGTTCTTCAAGATTATGCTATTTATTGTGAAAAAAGTCACTCAACCTACCCCTTATTTCAGAATAGGATATATATCCTAAACTAAATTCAATAAGACTTCTAATCCAAAATTTGGGAATGATTAGATCTTTCTTATGTTCAATTACTGAGACATGATCTACATCGTGAGATATTATAACTTTCATCAGAATAGTTCCCTTTTGTAAAATTTTAGTAGTATCTCTAAAGCTAATTTTGCTTTATTTATCCTATAGTAAGGAACCAATTGTCCACCAAATCCCCTAAAAAATATTTCAATCTGTGGAACCATTGAACCTTCAAAATCGAAATATTTAATTCCCAATTTTTTTGCAAATTTAATTGCTTCCCACACTGCTAAAGCTCCTGCTCCGTGATGGCTATTTTTACTATCATAACCACTAAGAAGATAATAAGCCGTGTTTTTATCATAAACACAAAATGTAGCGGCAGAGGGCTTTTTGTTTTAAAAACTTATAAAACTAAAGCTATTGTCTTTATTTGCAAACTCAAAAAGAACTTTATTTAAATAATATTGATTGATTTTCTTTTTTTGTCTTAAAAACGTTTTAATTACTAAAGATTTAACTATTTCCAAATTGTCGCTATATTTTGCAATTAATCCATCCTTTAATGCTTTATTTACATTATTTCTTCTTCTTGCAGACATTTCTTTACTTATATCTTCGCTAGATTTATCTAAATCTATAATACATGTATATCCTAGTATTACTTTAAATTTTCTCCAGATAAAAGGTTGGGTATCTATTATATCTTTATTTAAAGAAATGGAAATAATAGAATAAGGCAAATTTTCAAAAAAATTTGTCATTGAGAATAATATTTCCTTCCATTTATTCATCACTGCTACTGGATTTTCAGCTTTTATTTGTAGAAATGGTCCTATAGTTGGAGTAAAGGGAGGATTACGATAAATTGTTAAACCAAATCTCTTTTGTTTGTAAAGATGAAACCCCCCAATTGAATTATTATCTTTATCGTAAATTCCATAAATTTGCACTTTATCATTAAACATCTTTAGCCAAGATAGCCTGTTAAAAATAGCACCTTCACTAATTGCTATTTTTTCATAATTCTCTTTATTTTTTTCAATTAATTTTTCTATTTTCACTTAATAACCTCATATATATAACTATGTAAAAAATAAATGCATATATTTTTTAAATAAGGAGCTTCTTAATATCATCAGTCTCTGACTTAAAGGCTACCCCAAGAATAGCAATATTTTTATCTTTAACATTTTTCATTGTCTTTTCTATCTTTTCTACCATTTTAAGTTTTTGATTTTGATTTGCTTTTATGGTAGATTCTATCAAGGTAATAGGCAAATTATTCTCTCTTCCTATCTATGTTAAGGTTTTGGTATCATTGGGGAAAAACTTCCCCTATATCCCCATTTGCAATATAAAAACTTAGGTGATATTCTACCATCTTTTTACAAAGCAGTTTGACCAATTGTAATGTTAATAGAACATCAGATAAAAACCAGCTTTTTGCTCTTACTCTTTTTATTTATTAGTTATATTAGAAATAATAAATTTAAATTTACCTGATCTTGTTCTTTTAATTTGGTTTACAAAAACTACTTTTATTGAAACCTTATTACCCAACCTTTCTTTTAGCCTATCTTTTAATAAGTTTAAATCATATTGATTGAAATTTTCAAGCTTAACCACTTTTACAATAATTTCATCCATTTTATTTTGAATTATTTGAACTTCCTGTAAATTATTTACTAATTCAAAAACCACACTCATGGAAGCTGAACCTATGTACTCTCCTTCAGGTGTCATTAACATATCATCCGTTCTCCCTTCAATACTCTTTATTAAAGGAAAATTTCTTCCACATGGACATTTCGTTTCATTTGTTAAAGTAACCATATCACTTGTTTTATATCTTAATAATGGCATTGCAAAATTAAATAAATTCGTTCCAATAATTTCATACTTATTTTCTGTTCCTACAATTTTTTTAAACTCTATTATTGATGGCTCAGGACTAATATGTAGTCTACCTTTTTCACATTCAGTAATAAGCGCAACATTTTCTGCACCACTATATCCATTATATACTTTGCTATTAAAAGCTTTCTCGATATCTTTTCTTTGAATATCGAAAAGCGTTTCAGAACTTACTAAAATCGCTTTGGGTGCGAAAACTTTTATTTTATATTTTAAAATATACTTAGCAAATATATCTATTGCCGAAGTATAACCTTGTATAATTTTGGGTTGAAATTCATTATATTTTATAACATAGTATTTTAAATTATTTTCATTCATATGAAATACAGAAAAAAGTAATTGATTATATGCTTTATTCCATCTCCAAAAAGGCGGTGTGGTTTGAGATATTGGAACAAATGCATCTACTCCATGGAGAAATGAAGCTAACTTATCCCCAGATTTTACCCCAGCCCAATGTTTAACTCTGGATTCAACCAGAGCATAAATATATTTTAGAGCATCTTTAGTATAATAGATATCTAAAGGAGTTCCGGTAGTACCTCCGGTTGATTCTGCCACTAAATCTTTTCTTTTAATATTTTTTGATATAAACTCATCTCCAAACTTCTTAATTGTACCCTTTTCCAATAGAGGTAATTTATTTAAATCTTCAATATATCTTATATCTGATGGTTTTAAATGATTCTTTCTAAACAATTTTCTATAATATGGAACGTTATCATAAGCTATTTTTACTATATATTTTAATTTTTGTTCTTGATTCTCTTTAATAGTTTTCTTATCAAAATATTGATTTTTGTCTAATTCATTAACATATTTATTGAAATTACCTCCGGAGCGCTGTTTTCTTAATTTAAAACCTTGCATAGTAACTGCAATATTTTGTAGAGGGAAGGGCAAAATTTTGTATATTTTCATAAGCTTATCTTTCATTATAATACATCCTTTTTATTGCATTACAAATAATCTTATACAATACAGGGATAGAAAATTTATAAAAATTTCTAATTAAAAATCTAAAATATTCATATCTATTTTTCCGTATACAATATTTCAGCGTATCTTTATAATTTAAACTTTTTACTAAATTGAGCAACTCTTCAGTTTGCAATAAATTATAGGGATAGTTTTTTGCTTCTTTGTTTGTTGAAATTTCCGGTTGATAATCTCTACCAATATATACTGGAATTAATTCTACTTTGTTTGTTTGATTTTAGTTGAATATAATCTTTAGTATCATACTTTTTTTAGTTATTTCCGAACACATATCTGCAACAAAATTTCCGAGGCTATAAGCTATAATCCCTCCTTTGTATCTTTCTACTGGTTGCAATACATGAGGATGATGACCTAATATTATGTCCGCTCCAGCATCTATAATATCATGTGAAAAATTTATTTGAGAAACAGACGGCAAATTTATATATTCTTCACCCCAGTGTAATGAAATAATTATATAATCAACCTTCTTTTTAACTTTATTAATTTCTGATATTATCTTTTTTTTATTACCTTGCGAATAAAGAACTTTTGAATTATATTCTTCGGGTCTTAATGAATAACCAAAAAATCCCAATTTAATGCCTTCAGAGTACATAATCTGGGGTTGCAGATTATCGATTCCTACTACACTAATTGCATTTTGCTGTAAAACACTGACAGTGTCAAAAAGACATTTTTTCCATGCTGCTGAATGTGATTGTTAGCGACATTTAACACAGTAAAATGTGCCCTTTTTAATTGCGCAATAAAGTTAGGATTGCCTCGAAATATTAAACTTTCATATGAATTCGTCTTCCCATAGTCAGAAAGGATAGTTTCTAAATTTCCAAACACAATATCCGCCTTTGCAAATACTTTCTCAACATGTTCAAACACATAAAGGCCTTTTTTAACAGCACTTCCTGCTCCTATACCAAGAAAATGTGGATGATCACCTGCAATAATATCTCCAACTGCATCCATTGTAATCATTTACAATAATCCCTTTCAAAATATTTGACTAAACTCTGTGCTATAAATTTTACATTGAACTCTGCGCTTACTTTTTTATATCCCTGACGAATCAGTTTCTCTCTGAGCTTATGCTCTGTTAATACTGCTCTGATAGCTTCTGCTAGCGCTTCAGGATTCCTTTCAGGAACCAATATACCTGCATTATCCCCTAATAATTCAGGAATACTACCTGTTTCTGTAGATATCACTGGTACCCCATAGGCCATCGCTTCCATTAATGCTACTGGAATTCCCTCCGCCTTCTTCTCAAGAGGCAGTTCAATACTTGGCAAAACCAAAACGTCAATTTTATCTTTATATAAGATATTTATCACTTCACTATGTGGAAGCTCTCCAACAAATTCTAACTCATCATATAATTTTAGTCTGTCAATTAAAGACTCTAGATTTTTCCTCTCTTTCCCTTCGCCAATAAATAAGCACTTAAACTTAAAACCCTGCTGTTTTAAAATGTGACAAGCGTTAATAAGATATTTCTGGCTTTTCACTCTGTCAAGGCTGGCTACACATCCAATAATATTTTGATTAGGTTGTCTGTTAATCTTAGAAGCTACAATATCATATGGTGGCACAGAAACTCCCATATGAAGAATAAAGACCTTATCTTGATAGCTTTGCCCCACAATTCTAAGGAGGTCTTCGCATCTATTTTTGGAAATTACCCTTACAAAACTTGCCGTTCTGACTTTCTCTTTTAACATTTTATACCTCAATATCATACCACTATGTGCTGTAAAGCTCCAGGGAATATCTGTAAGCCGTGAAGTAATATAAGCTATAGTTGAAGTAGTTGAAGACCAGTGGGCGTGAATATGTTTAACTCCTTTCTCTTTAAGCAAATCAGTAATGTAAACTCCTTTGGGGAGTACGGCAAGGTTCTTGACTAAATTGCGCCAACTTCGGGAATGAAAGAGTATTGAACTTAGAACTTTCCAGAGACGAGGCTTAGTCAGAAATGAGATAAAGAATATAACAACCATTTTAAGGTTTATCAATGGCAACCATATAGTATTTTCCAAGAGGGCCTGTGCTTCTGGATGAAAAACTTCTTTAGTCGGAGAACGTGGAATAATTAAGAGGTCTACCTTAGCTTCTTTTATAGCCAACATTTCACCTATAATAAAAGTCTCTCCTTGTCCATAAGGAACTTGAGCAGTAATGTAAGCAATCTTCATCATAATTTAACCTCTAAACTTTTTAAATAAAGTTCTTCATATTGCCAGAGTAATTCGATTAATATCAAACCTCTCCAGGACTTTCTTCTGTCCTTCTCTGCATACGATCCTTCACCTTTTATACCATCATAAACTGTAGAAATAATTATTTTTATGTCTAACCAAATAGACCAATGTTTTATATACCATAAATCTAATTCTATTCTCTTATCCAATGTTAAGCTGTTTCTTTAATTAATTAAAGCCCATCCAGTAATTCCGGGTCTAACTGATAATTTTCTTTTTTGAATATTATTTATCTACCAATTTGATATGGCAAAGTAGGACTATAACCAACTAAGCTCATGTACCCTTTGAATACATTAATTAAAGGAGTTAATAAAATTAGATTTTTGGATCAATATTCATTTCTTCTCACTATAATTATTATTCTCCTTATAAATACCTTCAATATATAATCTATGTCTCCTTGCATTGCATATTTATAAAAACGACGAGATGTACAAATAAATTTTTTATACTTTAAATCCCATTTATTTAAATCTTTTGGAATATACCGCCTCATTATCTCTTTATGTTCTTTATCGCCAATATGGCTTATAGTCGAAGTTTTTGCATTTTCATGCTTTCTAAAATTAGCAAAAAAATCTCTCATGTGACATAACTTGCCCACCTTAGCTACTCTACAAAAAAAATCATAATCCAAACCAAATTGGTAATCAGAATCTATTCCTCCAGATCTTTCATAAATTTCTTTCTTCCAAAAAGTTCCAGCTTGATGTAGATTACCACCTTTATAAATCAAGGTATCAAAATCAAATTCTGTAAATCTTAATTCTCCTATCCTCTTATCATGCTCATTAATAATATATATATTCCCAAATATCAAATCTACTTCAGGATTTCGCGTAAAAATTTTCATTACTTTGTAGAAAGTTTCCGGGAGATAAGTATCATCTGAATTAAGCCATGCTAAAATTTCTCCGCTAGTTTTTTTAAAACCTTTATCTATTGCATCGGCTTGTCCATTATCTTTTTCACTTACCCAATAACTTAAATATTTTTCGTATTTCTTAATTATCTCCACACTTCCATCTGTTGAACCACCATCTATTATTATATATTCAAGATTTGGATAGTTCTGGTTGAGAACACTCAAGATAGTTTTTTCTAAAAATTGAGCTTGGTTATAAGAAGGAGTTACTATGGAAATCCTAGGATAATTTAGATCTTTATTTAAAATAATTTTCTCATCAAATAATGGTTTTGATACAAATTTTTTAATTTCTTGAGATGTGTACTTTTTCAATTTTTATTCTCCAATGCTTTATTAATTAATTGAATTTCTTATTTATTATCTTTATCAGTTCTGTTAACTCCAAATGGCAATATCTTCCCCCGTACCTATATTGACAAAATCACTAGTTATATTCATTCATTAATTACACTCATGTATTGGCTAAATCATCCATATATAGGAATTCTCTTTTAGGCTTTCCCGTTCCCCATATCTCTACCTGTGGTATATTATTTATTTTAGCTTCATAAAACTTACTTATTAGAACTGCTAATACACGGGATGTTCCCAGGACAAAGTTATCATTAGGTTCACACAAATTGGTTGGCATTATAGAAATAAAGTTTGTACCATACTGCCTAATTCCTTTTTTATAAGAAATATATATTGTTAAAAATAATAGTACAAATAAAAATATTGGAAAATTATGAGTAAAAAAGTAAACATATAAATAATATAAACAAAATATGCATAAAAAAACATTGCATCATAAAAGAAATTCTTTGATCTCAGGTCTTTCCAGTAAAAAAATAATACAACCGATAAAATAATAATAATCAATATTATTGTTTCGGTTGTACTTTCCCTATCCCGAATATAAATTAGTTGCCTGACAATATATTGACCTAGCAATAAAATAGAAATAATAAATCCATTAATTTTATCTAAAGATAAACTTTTTTGATTTATAAAAAAATTTCCTACACTAATTATTAATACTAATTGTAATTATTATTAAGTGCAATTAATTTATATTACCTTTATGTGAATTAATTTTGATCATTGTTTCTATACCAATCAATCGTCCTCTTCAATCCTTCCTCAAAATCCATCTTAGTTTTAAAGCCAAACTCTCGCTCTGCCCTACTGGTATCTAATTTCCTTCTGGGTTGGCCATCGGGCTTGCTACCATCCCACCTAATCTTTCCTTTATATTTCACAAGTTTTGCAACCAATTCAGCCAAATCCTTGATAGAAATCTCTAAATCGCTCCCCAGATTTACCGGTTCGCCCTTATTGTATTTTTCTGTAGCCAGTAAAATCCCCTCAGCCGCATCTTCCACATATAAAAATCCTCGAGTGGGTTTTCCTGTCCCCCAACAAACCACTTCATGTTTTCCTTTTTCTACTACTTCTAAAAACTTTTTAATTAAAGCTGGAATAACATGGGAACTTTTAGGGTTAAAATTATCTTTCGGTCCATATAAATTTAAAGGCAATAAAAAGATAGAGTTAAATCTATATTGAGCTCGATAGGCCTGAGATTGAACTAACATCATCTTCTTTGCCAGTCCATAAGGGGCATTGGTCTCCTCAGGATAACCATTCCATAAATCCTCCTCCTTAAAAGGAACCGGAGTAAATTTAGGATAGGCACAGATAGTACCGATTGCCACAAATTTATCTACCTTAAACTGACGGGCATATTCCATCAACATTGCTCCCATTACCAGATTATCATAATAAAATTTACCCGGATTTTCCCGGTTAGCTCCAATTCCCCCAACTACGGCTGCTAAATGAATCACAATATCAACGGAATAATTTTGATATAATCTGAGAACATTTTTTTCTTTAGTTAAATTATAATTTTCTACCAGAGGGACAAATATATTCTTACATCCTCGCTCTTTTAATTTTTCTACCACATAGGAACCTAAAAACCCTGCCCCACCGGTAACAATAACTCTCTTATCTTGCCAAAAATTCATAATTTTCTCTCCTTACCCCACCGCCAAATGATTCTCCGTCCAGTTAATGCCCTTTTGCTTTAACATCTTCTTCCCTTCTCCAGGAGAATTCAGTCCCATCAACTCCATATCACTATCTACCATTATCCTGACTAATTCCCTAAAATTTACTCTGGGATTCCACCCCAATTCTCTTCTGATTTTGGAAGAATCGGCCATCAGATAATCTATTTCTGTCGGTCTGAAGTAACGGGAGTCTATTTCAACATATTTTTTATAATCTAATTTTACATAATTAAAAGCTTCTGCTAAAAACTCTTTTACTGAATGCGTCTCTCCTGTTCCAATTACATAATCTTCTGCTCTTTCCTGCTGTAACATCAGCCACTCCGCCTCTACATAATCCGGGGCATAACCCCAGTCTCTCTTGGCATCTAGGTCACCCAGATAAAGTTTTTTTTCTTTACCGGCTATGATTCGAGCTATTCCTCTGGTTATCTTACGAGTTACAAAGGTCTCTCCTCTTCTCGGTGATTCATGATTTAAAAGTATTCCGCTACAAGCAAACATATGATAGGCTTCCCGATAGTTTTTTACCATCCAGTAGGCATACAGCTTGGCAGCTGCATAAGGGCTTCTGGGCTGAAATGGGGTATCTTCATTCTGGGGAGCAGGAGCGTTCCCAAACATCTCACCACTACAAGGCTGATAAAACTTACACTTTAATCCACTAAGTCTAGTTGCCTCCAGCATTCGAGTAACCGCCAAGGCAGTGATATCACCGGTATATTCGGGTATATCAAAACTCACCCGAACATGGCTCTGGGCTCCTAAATGATAGATTTCATCTGGCTTTATATTATAGATAAGATTGGTAAGTTGTCCAGAATCACTAAGGTCTCCATAATGAAGATGTAATCTTACCCCTCTTATATGAGGGTCTTTATAGATATGGCTTATCCTGCTGGTATTAAAAGTACTAGCCCGTCTTATCATACCATGAACTTCATAGCCTTTAGAGAGTAAAAACTCTGCTAAATAGGAACCATCTTGACCGGTAATGCCGGTAATCAGTGCTCTTTTAACCATTATATTTTCTCCTCTACTTTAAATACTTAACTTCCTTATTTGTAATTTTATACTGCTAATTACTTAAAAGCAATATTATAAACGCTGTTTTCACATAATACTCTCATATATTTTTTTTGTTTTTTCTGCAGTTTTTTCCCATGTAAATTCTTTAACTCTTTGATAGCCTTTATAAATTAATTGATTTCTTAAATTACTATCATATATCACTTTTTGAATGCTACTTGATATAGATAATTTATTTGTTGGATCAAAATATATAGCTGCATCTCCCGCCACTTCTGGCAACGAACTCGTATTGCTAGTTATTACCGGGCAACCGCAAGAAAAAGCCTCTAAAATTGGTATGCCAAAGCCTTCATAAAGAGATGGGAATACAAAAACAATAGCTTTTTTATATAAATGACTTAAAATATCATCGTTCACAGAATACTGAAATACCTTATTTATGATATTTAATTTTTTAAATTTTTCTTCTTCTATTCCTTTAAATTTTCCGCCGCCAACACACACAACTTTTAGTTCATTATTTTTAATAAGTAATGGAGCTATTGCTTTTATAAATAAATTAAAATTTTTATACCCGCCCCGGTTTCCAACATAGAGGATATATTTTTCGGGCAAGTCAATATCTACTTTATTATTGCGACTACCATTCATGTCAAATAAAGTGCCACAATATATAACCTCTATCTTATTTGTATCTATACTAAAAAATCTAATAATATCTTTTTTAGTATTTTCTGAAACCGCAATAATCTTGGTAGCTTTTTGTACTAACAACTTTTTTCTCTTTGAAGTTTCATCTTTTAAGGAAAACATCTCAGGATAAATTTCGTGAATCATATCGTAAATTGTCAAAACAAAAGGTTTTCTACCAATATAATCTAAAAAATATGGATCATAATAAGTTGGATGAAAAATATCATAATCTCCCATAGAAATATATTTCTTGCTAACTTTCTTATTTAAAATATTTAAGAGATTTAAGAGCCTATATTTCCCCTTAAATGAATAACTTTCGAAAAAAGTTTTATATATCAAACGATTTAGCTCTTTTAAATGATAATTATTAGAATATTTTAATGACAATTTATATTCTACTTCATTATCATTTTCAAATTTTTTCATCAATTCAATAAAATATCTCGAAATACCACCATAAATTTGAATTGTAAAAATTTGATGGTCGTATAATACTTTCATTGTTCGTACCTATTTTTCCAATAACCTAATATCAAATGATAATCTCCTAATTAAACCAAATAAAAAGCAAGTTGCACAAAAATATAGCACAGAAGCATCCATAATTGGTGCTACCATAAAACTAAATAAAATAGATATACTAACGGTAACTATGGTAATAATTACTGGGAGTGGAAATCTTGCACGAATTATAATAATAAAGCTTTTTAAATGATTAACATGAAATATGAATAGAAAAATCAATGGCAAGATTCCAGCACTATAGGCTATATCTAACCATAAATTATGTACATAAGTTAGACTGCCAATATAGGCAATGCGTCCACCACTTATATTACTAAAATTTAGAATTGCTTTTATCATATATTTCCCTGCTTCGTATCTACCAGTTGTATTAAGACCTTCTACTGCAAATCTTTTAATGAGAGGAAATTTTGTATAATCATCTATGTTATTAATAAATAAATAATAAAATATACTAAAAATAATACCTATCAAAAACAATGTTTTTATCTTATAACTTAATTTACACCTTTGTATAAAGAAGTAAACAAAGGCAGAAGATATAAATGATATTACTAAAGCTACAAATGATGTTCTATTTTGTAAGATAAAATTTACATAAAATCCACCTATAAATAGTAAAAGAACAGTAATATTAATTAAAAAAGAATGACCTTTTTTTATTAACTGATCTTTCCCAAAAAATAAAAGTGGGGCAAGACATAACCCCAGTGACGTAAAAATTCCAAAATTTATTGCTGTATCGCGTAAACCTCCTATCTGAAATAATATTGCCTCTCTATTAGATATTTCATTATAACTATAAATAGGAAACTTAAAATAAACAGATAAAAAAGGAAGAACAACAAAACCAGCTACTATTGATAATATAACCCATATTAAACCATAAGGCCAATTATATGTATTTACGCGGCTTATTGAATAACCGACAGCATAACATGATTGAATCATTAAAACATTTATAATTGCCTCTCTTAATTCTATAAACCCATAATCATATGTTATAAGATAATACATAAAAGAAAACATCAATAATAAAAAACTTTGAATCACAAAATCTTTCTTGTTTATATCGTTCCAATTTATTAGAGTAATATTAAAAAGCAGGAATATAACTAATATGGATACCTTTAGAATATTTAGCCCAAAAGCAAAAAAAATTAATAATAATAAAATTGCAAATTTAAAGCTTTTCATTGTTTTTACTGTTTTTTGTTTATTTTGAATCATTTATATACCTAATATCTTTAAAAAAGAATCTAATTATATTATACAATTTAAATAATATATATCTTATTTTATTAACAATTTATTAACTATTTTCCCTTTCGCATGGTATTATTTTTAATAGGAATAATTTTCTAAAAATTTAAAAACAATATCAATTGTTACACAAAATTTACTATACAAAATTTTGTTTATCTTATCTTCAAATGATTCTCAGTCCAGCAAATCCCCTTCTGTTTTAAAATCTTCTTCCCCTCTCCAGGAGAATCCAATCCAAATAATTCCATATCACTATCTACCATTATCTTAACCAGCTCTTTAAAGGTTATCCGAGGACTCCATCCCAGCTCTTTCCTGGCTTTAGAAGAATCAGACAGTAATAGCTCTACTTCAGTAAGTCTGAAATAACGAGGGTCTATCTCTATATATTCCTTCCAGTCTAATCCCGCATAATTAAAGACTTCTTCTAAAAATTCTTTAACCGAATGAGTCTCTCCCGTTCCGATAACATAATCACAAGGTTTATCCTGTTGTAACATCAACCACATCGCCTCTACATAATCAGGGGCATAACCCCAGTCTCTCTTCGCTTCTAAATTACCTAAATATAATTTCTTATCTTTCCCAGCAATTATCCGAGCTAGACCTCGGGTAATCTTGCGGGTAACAAAAGTCTCCCCCCTTCTGGAGCTCTCATGGTTGAAGAGTATCCCATTACAGGCAAATAAATTGTATCCTTCCCGGTAATTACGGACCATCCAATAGGCATACAGCTTAGCAGCTGCATAAGGACTTCTGGGCTGAAATGGGGTATCTTCGTTCTGAGGTGCCGGGGCATCTCCATACATCTCACTACTGGAAGCTTGATAAAACTTACACTTTATTCCGCTTCTTCTTATAGCCTCCAATATCCGAGTAGTCCCCAAGGCCGTGATATCCCCAGTATATTCGGGTATATCAAAACTAACTCTGACATGGCTTTGGGCTCCTAAATGATAGAGTTCATCTGGCTTTATATTATAGATAAGATTAGTTAGCTGTCCGGAATCACTAAGGTCTCCATAATGAAGATACAATCTTACTCCGGCCAGATGAGGGTCTTTATAGATATGGTCTATCCTGCTGGTATTAAAAGTACTAGACCGTCTTATCATACCATGAACTTCATAGCCTTTAGACAGTAGAAACTCTGCTAAATAAGAACCATCCTGACCGGTAATACCGGTGATAAGGGCTTTTTTCATTTTTTATAATACCTCTTTCTTTCTATTTTTATATAATGGTATTAATATACTCAACAAAGTTATTGGAGCACGCATAATTTTCCAAAATTTTTTAAATTTTATATTTTTTATTGCATCACATTCCTTATAATATTTTTCCATATCATTACTTTTCTGTGTTTGGTGTTTTCTGAATCCTCCTAATATAGTTGGAATAACATAAAGATGACTATAATTAGAAAATCGCACCCAAAGATCATAATCTCCTGCAAATTGCAAATCAAAATTGATTCCTCCAGCTTTCTCCCATAAAGATTTTCTCCAAAATGTGGATTCCTGTTGAATCCAACCTAAAATATCACCACGATATAGACCCATTCTTATAAATCTTCTAAAATAACAAGCTGAGTAACCAACTCTTACTATTAAACCATCTTTATCATAAATTGTAGGAATTCCAGCGATCCATTCGATATTTTTGGAGCTTTTATTAAATATTCTTACAACTATTTCAACTGCGCAATGATAATACTTATCATCAGCATTTAACCATGCGAATATTTTTCCAGTTGCCATCTTAAATCCTTTATTTATTCCATCATACATCCCTCTATCTTGTTCACTCATCCAATATGCAATTTTATCTTCGTATTTTTTTATGATATCTAATGTTTTGTCTGCTGAACCCCCGTCTATGATAATATATTCTATATTATCATAAGTTTGATTTATTATGCTTTGGATAGTCTCTTCTAAGTATTTCTCGCCATTAAAAACAGTTGTAACAATACTTACTAAAGGTTTTTCTTTTGTATTTTTTTTATTAAATAAACCTTTTGTTTTTAATCCACCTTCTAATTTATACAAATAAATTTTCCACCTTTTCTATTTCTTGTTTCTTATTTATATTAAGTATCGATTATAAAAAAATACTTTTAAATAGGTATTAAAAAGGGTTGCTCTTCTTATAAGACCGTGAACTTCATAATCTTTGGAAAGTAAAAACTCTACCAGATAAGAACCGTCCTTACCGCTAATGCGGACAATCAGTGCTTTTTTCATTGTTTGTTTCTTTTCTCTCTTCGTATTCCTATGTATCATGTGTTATTATTTTATGTAATTAAAAATTTTTATTATTAATTACATAAGCTAATTTTTTTACCAAAAATTTATTTTCCTTTAAATATGCATTTGCCCATTTTTGAGAATCTTTTTTAAGATTAGCCCTTAAATTATCATTACATATTAATTCCATTAACCCCTTAATACTATTATTAAAATTATTCACATCTAATTTGTAATAAATATTATCAGGTAAATCATTAGCAAATGAATATTTGAAAGGTATTAATGCAACAACTCCATTAAAAATAAAAGATTTAATTAAAGCACCCGCGATGTTCTCAGACCATAAAGAAGGGCACAATATAACTTTAGAATTTGTCACATAATCTTTTAAACCACTTTCCCAAGTAATATCTTTAAATATAATATTTTTTATTATATTTTTTTTTTCAACCTTTGACCTAAAACTTTTTTGCATTTACTATAAGATGCTGGAATTAAAAACGTATATTGTTTCAATCTTGATGCAATATTAATCACATATAATAAGCCTTTAGCTTCAATTGCTGCACCATGATATACAAAATCTATATTAAATTTATTATCTATTTGTTTTACATCTTTATTTTTTTTGTTAATTATTTTTTTATTTTCAATGTAGTCATCTGCAAATATAGGAACCGTATATATTTGAATATCTTTTCCAAAATGTTTTTTTATTAAATTTAAATGAGAAGGATTTTGTGCAATAAAATTTATTTTATTAGATAATTTCTTTATATTTTTTAAAAAAATAATATTTTCATTTAGCTTATATTCTACAGGGAATGGTTTACAGTTGTATTTTTTGGCAAATTCATAATTTCCTCCTAAACATAAAAAGCAGGGTTCAAATGAGTTCTCAATATGATTATATGATTTAACACAAAAAAAACTACAATCCATTATATATATAAAAATGTTATTCTTTTCAATTAATCTAATCACACTTTTAAACCCGATAGTTTGAGGGTGAATAATAATAATATTTTTTGAGTTTAAATAATTTAATTTTATATTAAATATAAGTTTACTTACTATTCTAGAATATCTACTCTTAAAATAAAATTTAATAAATTTTAAATAATGCTTTCTTTTAATTAAAATACGTAATCCGTTTTCAGGATAGAATATTTTTTTGGGGAATATTACATTGAATTCTTTTTTATTATTGTTAATAATATACTTTATTGCCCTACCTACCCCAGTATTATCCGGGGGAATTCCACATATTATATAATTTTTATTTTTATTCATCATTAATACCCTTCCTAAAATAATACTATTATTTCTATTCTACTTAGAAAAGTTTTTTGTTTATAAATTTGAATATTTTTTCCAATATATATTTAATTATCATTTCTGTATAACCAGGATACACTCCTATCCAAAATGAATTATTCATTACGAAATCTGTGTTTTCAAGATCTCCAAAAATACGATATTCAACATTCTCGAAACTGGGATGACGGGTTATATTCCCAGCAAAAAGCATTCGCGTGGCAATTTTATTATTTTCCAAATATTTTACAATTTCATTTCGTGTAAACCTTGCATCTTTTCTAACAGTAATTGGAAACCCAAACAAACTGGGGTCCGCTTTTGGTTCTATCCTTGGTAAGATAAAGTACTTTTCATATTTCTTTAAACCTTCATATAAAAATTTAAAATTATTCTTTCTCGCTTTAATAAATAAGGGTAATTTCTTAAGTTGTTCAACTCCTATTGCTGCTTGCATATCAGTTACTTTTAAATTATACCCAATATGTGAATAGATATATTTATGGTCATACCCAAAAGGTAAACTACCTAATTGCCAACTAAATCTTTTACCACAAGTATTATCACATCCTGATTCACACCAACAATCTCTCCCCCAGTCTCTAAAAGATTGAATTAATTTCACCAATTGACTATCATTTGTAACTAATGCTCCCCCCTCACCCATAGTTACGTGATGAGCAGGATAAAAGCTAAAAGTAGCTACATGACCAAATGTACCCGTATATTGGCCATTATATTTTGAACCTAAAGTATCACAATTATCTTCTATTAGCCAAAGATTATATTTTTTGCATATTTCTAAAATTCTATCAAGGTTAAATGGATTACCAAGTGTATGAGTTAAAAAAATAGCTTTGGTTTTTTTAGTTAAAGCATCTTCAATTTTTTCTACCATGATATTATAGGTTCCAACATCTACATCTACAAAAACCGGAATTAAATTATTCTGTATAATTGGATTTACAGTTGTAGGGAAAGCACAGGCAGTAGTTATTACTTCATCGCCCGGCTTAAGCCTTCTTTCTCCTAATTCAGGTGAAGTTAAAGCTGATATGGCTAAAAGATTAGCAGAAGAACCTGAATTAGTTAGAATACAATATTTTACTCCTAAGAACTTTGCGAATTCTTCCTCAAATTGTTTTGTAAACCTTCCTGCGGTAAGCCAGAAGTCCAAAGCTGAATCAACAAGGGAAATCATCTCTTTTTCGTCATACACACGCCCTGCATATGGAATATACGTCTCTCCAGGAATAAATGGCTTAACTTTATGCTTTTCTTTATAGTATTTAGTAACAAGATTAAATATTTCTTGCTTTAAATCTCTACTTTTCATATTTTGATCTAACTTGCCTCCTATTTATTATAATTTTTATTCAAATGCTTTACATAGTCACAAATTTCATTTGCAGTAATTTTATACAATTTTTCTTTTTTTATACCATTATAAAAATTCCTATACCAATTAATTGTTCTTTCAATTGTTTCATATATATTATAAACTGGTTTCCATCCAAGAAGTGTACGAGCTTTACTTATGTCTAATTTTAATAAATTAGCTTCATGAGGATTGTTAGAATTATCTACTTTATATGTACCACTACCCCAATTTTTAATTATCAATTTAACTAATTCATTTACAGTTATTATGTTTTCATCATTTGGTCCAAAATTCCAAGCACTATTATATTTTACTCCATCTTTATATTTATACATTTTGGATCCAAGTAGAAGATAACCCCACAATGGTTCTAAAATATATTGCCACGGTCTTATTGCATTTGGATTACGAATAAAAATTTCTTTCTTCTGATAAAGCATTTTTATACAATCTGGAACAATTCTATCTTCTCTCCAATCTCCACCGCCTACCACATTTCCTGCTCTTACCGATGATAATATTACATTATGAGTTTTGCCATAATCTTTTGGATTAAAGAAAGAATTTCTATAAGCAGTAATAATAAGTTCAGCGCAACCTTTGCTCGAACTATAAGGGTCATATCCGCCTATAGCATCATTTTCTCTATAACCGTAAACCCATTCTTTATTTTCGTAGCACTTATCGCTAGTAATAACGATACACACCTTAACACTGTTTGTCTTTCTTACTGTTTCTAATACATTAACTGTTCCCATTATATTAGTTTCATAAGTTAGTTTCGGATCTTTATAAGAAAGCCTTACCAATGGTTGGGCAGCCAAGTGAAATACAAATTCAGGCTTATATTTTTTAAAAACAGAGAATAAATTCTTTTCATCCCTGACATCACCAATAATATGGGTAATTTTATTCTTTAATTTCATAGAATCAAATAAATTAGGTTCTGTTGGTGGTTCTAAAGAATAACCGATAACATCGGCACCCAATTCTAAAAACCATAAAGATAACCAACTACCCTTAAAACCAGTATGGCCAGTAATCAATACTTTTTTGTTTTTATAAATATTATTAAATTGATTTTTATAATTGTCCATTTTTCAATTCCCAATTATAAGGTATCTCCTTAGTATAAGGACTAATTCTTTTTATCTCATCTGGGTCATGAGGTAGTGTAGCACAATTTGCAACTATAGTTGATTTATTACCTATGCCCATAAATCCACTCCAAATATTCGGTGGTATCTTAACTAAGCAATAATTTTTTTCACCAATAAATAACTCCATTAAATTATCTTTTGTAGGAGAATTTTCTCTATTATCATAAAGAACAAGCTTTATCGTTCCTTGTATAACAGCGTAATTTAATGTCATTTCTCTATGAAGATGCCATCCCTTAATGACCCCAGGATAAACTATTGAAAAATAGATTTCTCCAAATTTTTCGAAAACTGGATCATCACATCTAAGCATATGATAAATACATCCTCTTTCATCCGGTATTTTATTTAAAGGTTTTACCATAACGCCTTTAATTATTTTTTTCATTTTTGAGACTTCCCTTCCATAAATTTTTTGTACCAATCTATAGTTTTCTTTAACCCATCACTAATATCATATTTTGGAGACCATCCTAAATATTGTTTTGTTTTTTTTATATCTGCTTTAGAATCAAAAATTTCATTTTTTTTATAAGGAATTACTCCCCATTTTATATTTGCTTTTTTGTTAATTTCTTCTTCAATTTTTTTTATTAAATCACGAAGAGAGATACTGTTCCCTGTACCTATTTCAAATTCTATAAACCCTTCATCAAGTTTTACTAAATTATCTAAAACCTCAAGATAGGCATCTACCACATCTTTCACATATATAAAATCTCTTTTCTGCTCCCCATTAGTAGTCTTTATTTCTTTATCCTCTAAAATATTCTTAATTAAAAATGGGATAAATTTGTAATATTCATCCTTCTCTCCATACATATGTTCTAATTTCATATTAATAAATTTAACTTTAAAATTGGCAGTAAAATACTTGGCTATTTCAATAAAAGAATTTTTCATGGCAGAATTTAACATATATTTGGAGTTCAAAAATGTATGTGTATTTATGAAAAAAACAACCCTACATTTGCATCCTAAATATAAAAGTTGGGTTGGCAATTCTATATTTGCTTTAGACATTTGGATTATATCATTGTTATTTTTTCTACCATAATCTGTAGCAAGATGTATAATGCCCCCTATTTTATTTTCATTAAATATTTTTTGTATACTTACCTTATCGATATCGTAATTTTTTATTTGTGAAATAGCATTTTGTATGCGCCAAGTATTTGAAAAAGAACGTTTTAAAACAATAATATCATATCCTTCTTCAATTAATGCTGGCAATAAGTGGGAACCAAGAAATCCTGTTGCTCCTGTTATAACTATTTTTTTATTTTTTATTATATTGGGGGCATTTTTCAATTTTATTTAGTCCTACCAAATCTTCCATGGGGGTTTTATACTTTTTATCTCACTAAAATAAAGCTCTTTTTCCACCTCTTGACTTGCCCATAAATTATTCAATAATTGAAGATCTCTATACGTATCCATACATTGCCAAAAACCTTTATGTTTATAAATCATCAATCCCTTATCCAGTGTTAAATTCTTTAAAGGTTCTTTCTCAAAAATACAATCATCGTTATCTTCAAGATAATTAAATATCCTTTTATCGAAAACAAAAAAGCCCCCATTAACAAAACTATCTTTAATTTGGGGTTTTTCACTGAATTTCTTAACTTGGTCTTCAGCTACAACTAATTCTCCAAATCTTGAAGATGGATTTACTCCAGTAACCGTACCTATCTTACCATGAGATTTGTGAAACTCAAGAAGTTCTTGCAAATTAATATCAGCTACTCCATCTCCATAAGTTAGCATAAATAAGTCACTATCAATATATTTTTCAATTCTTTTAACTCGTGCTCCGGTCATTGCATTTTTGCCAGTTTCTGCAAAAGTAATTATCCAATCTTTCTCTTTATGTGAATTATAAAATTTAATATCATTAGATTCTAACTTTAAAGTAAAATCGCTATTTGTTATTTCATAATTAAGAAAATAATCTTTTATCATCTTACCTTTATATCCTAAACATAATACAAAATCTTTAAAACCATAATAACTATAAATTTTCATTATATGCCAGAGCATTGGTTTTCCACCAATTTCAACTAAAGGTTTGGGTTTATATTCGGTTTCTTCCCTCAATCTTGTACCCATTCCGCCACAAAGGATTACAACTTTAATTTTTTTATTATTAATCATACCTTTTCTCCTTTTCATTCTTCCTCATTTATTTATTATTTATACCATAAAATTTAAAAAATATAAACCCATAATTTAAATGTTCAATCGTGTCTAAATATACCGCCATATATTTGACTTGAAAATATTTGATGGTCAAATAATATTTTTACTATTTAAACCTTATTTTTTGTTTTTGGATAAGTAAATTCATATCATATTTTTTTACAATATAATTCAGTGTCTTATAAAAATAAAAGAAAACATATAATACCTGATGTTATTTGACTTAATGTTATATTTCTTGCCACTATTCCGGTATCAGTAATACTTATAGAATTGCTATACGCTTCTTTTAACCAATAAGGTTCTTCTGTTTGCAAAAATCCACAATAATCACAATAATAATATTTTGCATAATGTTTATTTAATATTTTCGCTGTAAATATATTGTAAGTTTCATGATTACAAATTTTACATTTCATTTTTTATTAATTATTCCAAATTCCTTTTGCATTACCTTTAATTATTTTTATAGTCTGAATTGGAGCAAAAAAAGAACCAATAACAAGTGAACAGCATGTCCCCAAAATTACCCCCGCGCTTCCCATTCCTAAATTTTTTGCAAAAAATATTGAGATTGGAATATTGACTACCATTGCTATTATTCCGTAATACATTTGAAGTTTTATCTTACCCACTCCATTTATAAAATATGCAAAGATATTATTCCATGTACTAATAATGGCATAAAGTCCCATAAACGCAGAAAGTAAAAACGGAACTTGAACTTTGTCGCCAACCCATATTAAGTAAAACTGATTTGATATAACAAGTAGAACTATTACTCCTACTACAACCAGCGTCCATATTTTAATAATTTTCTGAATTGAATTTTTAATCCAGTGCATATCATTTTTTGTGTATGCCTCCGTAAATGCAGACCAGAAAGGTGTAATTATAATTGTAAAAGCCATTATAGGAATGCCAAAATATTTAAAAGCAATATTATAAGGAGTTACCTCTGCTGGTCCAAGTATTTGTGTAATAATTATATTATCGGTTGCAAAAATTACTATGCATGCAATCTGCAAAATGAAAAATTTCACTCCTAAACTTTCTAGGGATTTAAAATATTTAAAATCAACATATTTAAATGAAGGTTTACAATAGTTATAATCCTTATTATAAAAAACAAAAGAAGCAATCAATAAAACAATAACAGGTGCAACGCTTAATGTAGTTCCAAGGTATAGCAAAGAACCATTAGTTGTCTTTGTTAATAAAAAAATAATTAATAGCGATAGAAAATTTCCTATTACATTAAAACTATCATTAATTGCAGGTTTTTGGTCAGCTACAATAACAATACCAATCAATTGTAAAATAAACTTAATACAGAAAAAAGTAAAAACAATTATGATTAATTTACTTAATTCATTCCCCATCTCAACAGGAGTGTTTAAAATTTTTGTCCAATTCAAAAGCGGATTAATTATAAGAAACAAAAAATAAATAATCCCTATAATTATAAATAAAATTGCATACGTTGTACTTACATATATTCTAGCTAATTCCTTTTGACCTTTTGCTATAGCTTCTGCAAACTTATTACGCAACCCATGACCAAGACCAATATCAAAAAAAGCAAACCAGCCAATAATAGAGCTTAGAGTAAGCCAAATTCCATACTTTGTTATATCAATATAGTTTAGAACTAAAGGAACCAATAAAAAACTAATTAAAATACTTATCCCTTTCAATCCAAAAGATGCAAAAATATTTTTTTTGGCTCTTATACTGCGGGAATGTCCAGTTGAAAAGAAATTTTTAATTTTATTTGGTAAATAATTATAAACTGATGATTTCATCTGTGTATTTTTTATAGTCATTTTCTAATCCACTTATTAATGATATTCTTGCTTTCCAACCAAGCGTATTATTTTTACTTATGTCTGGGAAGAGAAAGGGGACAGGCTACTTTTTCTCATTCCCTTTCAATCGAGAGCTCGTATCTCATAACCTTGAACATCTATTTTAAAAAAATATTATTGTTAATTTTTAGAGATTTTTCTACTATATTATCTAATTTTAGTGATATAAATTTTTTCTGTACATATATATGCTGTTTCTGGTGCGGCTTTAATAAGAATAACAGACATCTTTAAAATTGAACTGCTAACATAATTACTTGCTATGTTTATAAATATCTCTCCTTCCTCATTACCAAGTGCCATACGAGGAGCAATAATCCAATTAGGATCTTTTTTACTATTTATTAAAAGATGTTGATATACTTCTAATAAAGGTTCAAAAGATATTGTATGACCCTTATACCCAGATTTTCATAACCATAAAGCATATTGGCCAGTATTTGTACCTATATCTAATATTGTATCAATTTTATATATCTTAAAAAATCGTAAAATACGCGCATTGATTGATAATTTAGGATTAAATCTCATTAAATCAAAACCTAAACATCTAATTATTTTTTTAATAGTTTTTTAATCATTTTTTATTTCAACTCCCAATATTCTCATCTAATTGATTAAATTCCTTTTATTGAATTAAATTCCCAACTTATATCCAAACTCAGTTATATTTAGAAAAATATTTTACTATTTCGCAAATACTTTTAGAAAATATTTTTACTTTATTGGAACAACTTTAAAAATTCTTCCCTTATCTTCTCCCTACTCCCTCATAGATAAAGCCTAAGAATTTTGCTTTTTCTGGATCGTATAAGTTTCTTAGATCAAGTAGGATGGGAGATTGGAGTAGTTTTTTTATTTTTAGTAAATCCAGATTACGGAATTGATTCCATTCAGTAGCAATGACCAGGGCATCAATCTCTTGAGCGGTTTCATATTCATCCTGGCAATAATTTAAATCAGGAAGAATTTTTTTGGTATTATTCATTGCCAGAGGGTTAAAGCATCTGATGTGTGCGCCTTCTTTAAGTAAGAGTTTAATAATATCAATAGAGGGAGATTGGCGAATATCATTGGTATTTTGTTTAAAAGTCAGCCCTAAGATAGCAATAGTTTTTCCTTTAAGGTCGCCTATGTGATGTTTTATTTTCTCTACCATTAATTCTCTTTGGCGCTTATTGGCAGAGATTACTCCCTTTAAGAGTTTAAAATCATAACCGTAGGTGGAAGCAAAATGATAAAGAGCATCAATAGCTTTAGGGAAATAGGAGCCGCCATAGCCAGTACCGATGAATGAAATTTTCACTCTTTGTCTCCTTTCAGTCGACAAATTATGAGTTACAAGTTTTAAAATATAAGATGCGAGTTGCAATGACAGAAAAAAATGGATTCCCATTTTCATGGGAATGACATAAGAAAAAGACGGGCTCTATGAATCAAATCCCTACTTCACCCTCACCCTACCTTCTCCCTTTAAGAGCGAAGGAGAAATTGTATGTTCAAGATGTGAACTTAAATAAATTATATTACAAAAAGATGGAAAATGTCAAATTATAACAGTGTATAGTTTTTATACTTTATTTTTAAAAAGGTTGCAAGTAGAGGTTGCCTCGTTTATTTCACTCCCTCACAATGACAGAATGAGAAACTACCGCTTTTCTGTAATTACTGTAACTACTACCCCATTAGGATTATATATCTCCCCATCTTTATTAGGTGATAACTTGCAATTCAATAAACTTATTCCTGTACAGTTTGTATATAATTCTATCCCATATTTTTGTAATGGAGTTTCTCTATCATCATAAAATTGACAAGAAGTAAATGTTAGATTACTACCAGTTATAATGTATGTTCCAGTAACGTTATTCTTCACAATTATATTTGTGAAATTAACATTCTTTACGCCTGAATCAAATTTTAGTCCTGCATCATAAGCTGCTGTACCATTGTCGACTACCAAACAATCGCTGATAGTAGAATCTTCAATATCATCAAGAAATATTCCTGGACCATCATTCCCACTTGCAGTACAATTGGATACATTTATCCCTACTTGATTTACTAGAGCAATACCACATCCACCATTATCCCAACAATTCAGATTATTATAAGTATTATTTCCAGAAACAGCTGTTGAATAATCATCAAAACCATTAGTGCCATTATTCCAAGAATAAATATTATTAAATGTATTATATTGATGCCTTCCTTCCGAAGAAGCACCAGGATGCAGACCGTGGGAGATACTATCGTGTACATAAATGTCTTGGAATAACGAATGATTAACATTCAAGATGTTTATTCCAATTCGTCCACAATTTTTCACTTCTATAGTATCTAATGTTATATAGTCACAACCAGCGATTGCAAAAGTGTAAGATTCATTTCCATGTGGTGTTTGTGCAGCTCCATCTACTGTAAGATTTTTGATAGTAACATAATCCGCATTAACATGAAAACCATAATCATCCGCAGTAACAACAAAAGTTTTATCTCTCCCTTCGCCAACAATATTTACTTGTTTGCTAATTGTAACTACATTAGACAAGGCATAATAACCAGCCTTTAAAAAGATAGTTCCACCAGCAGGTACAAAATCAAGAGCTTTCTTAATACAATCATTCGCCCACGGATTCTCAGCCGTTCCATCTCCTGTAGCCCATTTTTGAGGGTATACAGTTCCTGTTGCTTCTATATCCTCTTCTATTACAGGTTCTCCAACCGGATCTGTCGATGAACTCTGGGAATTATTACTACTCTGATTTATATCTTCCTGGTTTTCTAAATTCCCACTAGCTAGTTCGGGTTTAACTGTATTCATACTACAATTAGTGAATAATAATAAGGTCAGACAAATAACTAATAATATGATTATACCAATATATCTCATAAATTTTTTCCTTTTTATATATGTAAAAACATTATATCATATTATTTAAACTTTAATCATCCAGGTGCAAATAAAAAATAAGCCAGTAGTGTTTTCATTCAACGCATTTGCAACATAAAAGAATCTTCGTTATTCTATTTTTAATATACTACATAATTTATCTAAAATCATCTTTTTCCCTATAAATAATTTATAAAAATAAAAAAGCCCTTCAGCAAAATGCAAAAGGGCTTAAAATTGTCTGGCTTTCCCTAAAGCGGCTAAAATTTGGCCAACATTTTTTCTGTAATTACTGTAACTACTGCCCCATTAGGATTATATATCTCCCCATCTTTATTAGGTGATAACTTGCAATTCAATAAACTTATTCCTGTACAGTTTGTATATAGTTCCATTCCGTATGTTTGTAATGGAGTTTCTCTATCATCATACAATTGGCAAGAAGTAAATCTAATATCATCAGCATCTGCAATATATGCCCCAGGTCCGGCAGCATTATTCTTCGAAATTACATTTGTGAAGTTAACATTCTTTAAACCTGGTTCAAACTTTATTCCACCATGATAAGATAGCGTGCCATTGCCTTCTGCCAAACAATCGTTGATAGTAGAATCTTCAAGTTCAGAGAGGTATATCCCGGGCCCTCCATTGTCTATTGCTGTGGAATTAGATAAAGTTACCCCGACTTGTTTGAATATAGCAATACCACATCCACCATTATCCCAACAATTAATATTATCATAAGTATTATTTCCTGCAACAGCTGATGAAAAATCATCAAAACCATTAGTGGCATTATCCCAAGAATAAATATTCCTAAATGTATTATATTGATGCCTTCCTTCCGAAGAAGCACCAGGATGCAGACCGTGGGAGATACTATCGTGTACATAAATGTCTTGGAATAACGAATGATTAACATTCAAGATGTTTATTCCAATTCGTCCACAATTTTTCACTTCTATAGTATCTAAAGTTATATAGTCACAACCAGCAATTGCAAAACAGTAAGATTCAGGTCCATGTGGTGTTTGTGCAGCTCCATCTACTGTAAGATTTTTGATAGTAACATAATCCGCATTAACATGAAAACCATAATCATCCGCAGTAACAACAAAAGTTTTATCTCTCCCTTCGCCAATAATATTAATTGCTTTGCTGATTGTAAAGTTACCATCGTTATCATCTAATTGATAGTATCCTGCCCGTAGGTATATCGTTCCTCCAGCAGGACAGGCAGTATAAGCATCTTCTATACAAGAGCCCTCCCAAGGGTCGCCAGCTGTTCCAATTCCTGTAGCCCACTTTTGAGGGTATATAGTGTTCGGTTCTTCTATTACCGGTTCCTCTGTTGCCACTATGACCGAATAGGATTTGGTGATTTTTAGGGAACTGTTACCCGCTTTATCCTTAACTGTACCCGCAGGTAAGGTGAAAGTCTTTGTACCCACCGAACTTGTGTCAATCGAAACAGATCCTGAAGCAGGAGAAACAACCCCCGAAAGAGCATCGGTAGCAGACCAGGTCGCTGTAACGGACTGGTTTAAAACATACTCCTCGCCGGTACCCGGTAAAGTAATCGTCACCACTGGTGCTGTCTTGTCGATATTGATATTAGAAACGGTTACCATATCAGCAACATTGCCTGCCGCATCAATACAGGTACCGGTATTGGTCACTAATTGACCTTTACCTTCTGTAGTTACCGTTTTTCCTGCAACAGTGTTTGTTTCGATACCGGACTGGACCGGACCAACATCTTCACAGCTAAAGCTCACGGTTACATCGGTATTATTCCAACCCAAGGAATTAGGAAGTGGAGCTCGTGAAGCGGTAATGACCGGTTTAGTTGTATCACCTTCTTCAATTTCCGATTCCTCTGTTACCGATTCTTCAACCGGATCTGTCGATGGATCTTGGTAGTTATTACTATTTGGATTAGTTGTCTGTTCCTCTGTTACCAATTCTTCAACCGGATCTGTCGATGGATCTTGGTAGTTATTACTATTTGGATTAGTTGTCTGTTCCTCTGTTACCGATTCTTCAACCGGATCTGTCGATGGATCTTGGTAGTTATTACTATTTGGATTATTACTACTTGGATTATTAGAGCTCCCCATACTTATTTCGGGAGTGACAACACCACTACAAGATGTTAGAAAAAGAGAGACGATGATCATCAAACCTAAGGTTAAAGTTACTTTGCCCATTGCTTTCATTTTTCTCCTCCATTTCCCTGTCTTTTGACAGAGGTTTAAATTTTTTAATTTAAGTTGTGAAGGCATTTTTATCAAAGCATGGGTTTTTTTCAAACAAAAAAAAGTCGGTAGCCTGGCTGCCTTAGCACTTTGCGTGCTTTAGACCCATTGCTTTGCGTCTCAACCTTTCGGTTGATTTGCCTTTATCAACTTTGATGATAATTTATTCTCTTTTCAAATTTCTCTTTCCTACTTATTATATTCCCTAAAACGAACTATTTTAGACATTAATTTTTTAATAATAGCTATTTTATATTAATAAGGAGCTTTACAGTAGTTCCTCCAATGACGATTTTATTAGATAATTTTAAAATGCGTTCTACATCTTCGGTGTTTTTAATGGTATTATCATATTTTCCATTGTTCTATAAAGAAGGCTAACATTACCCCCAGCATTAAACCTAATGTTCCGCCAATTGCAAGATTTAACATCTTTCTAGGTTTTATCGGTTCATCAGGTGCTAAAGCTTTATCTATTATTCTGATATCTTTAAATTCCATCACTTCATTTATCCGTGCTTCCTGATATTTTTCCAGTAATATGAGATAAATATTTTCAGATACCTTTACAGTACGCTCTAAACGAGCTAAGCGTAATCCCTGATCTGGTAATTTTTCTAAACTTTTTTCATTTTGTAATTTCTCTTCTTCTTCGGTCAGTTCTTTTTCCTTTTCCAGCAACTGTTCTTCAATGAATTTTTTTACTTCACTTGCCTTAGAACGATTGATAATGAGAGATTTATACACAAAGACAGCTGCAGTGGTGTTAGCAATTTCAGCTGCTAATTCAGGATTGTTATTTTCACAGCTAATTTCAATCATATTAGTATTTTTCACCGAATTGACAGTTATAGAATTTCTTATCTCTTTAATGGTGTTTTCAAGGGATGATTCAACTTTGACGTTATTGTTTTTATCATCATTTGGAACTATTATGGAAGCAACAACATTTTTTATTTTTGAATATAATCGATCTAAGGTATTCATTAGCCATCCCAAACTTTCCTTTTTTTTCTCAAAATTTTCTGCTTGAGCTTTTTCAAAAATATCAGCAGGTAGTGTCTCGGCTACTCCCTGGGCGATACTATAACTCTTTAATATTTCGATTTGAGTTTCAATTGCATCTGCTCCTCCAAAGATAGGATTAACCACTACACCACCAAATATAGCCTGCTGAGCCCCACTTTGTGAAATTAAAATTGTGGTGGTAGCTTTATAAACAGGTGACATAAAGGAGTTTGCAATTAAAACAACTAAAAGAACTGTTATGACAATTGCCAATATAGTCCATTTTCTTTTTAATAAGACTCGTATATAGTCTTGTAAGGACATTTCTTCTTCTATTTCTCTCATAAAAAAACTCCTTTTTTTTATTTACTCTTTCGTTTCTTAGTTTTTCGTTACTCGTTTTTCGTTTATTAATAGCAAATAGGTGTGAGCTGTAAGTGTAAGGATAAGGCAATGAATTGCTATGCCTACGAAATATTATTTTTCTCAATTACATCAGATAGTTAATGATTATATATTCGACATATATTTAAAAAATCCTTCTTTTAGAGTGAAACTCCCCCAGCAGGAGCTGGGGGCATCTTTTGGCTACAAGCGAAAAACGAGCTTGAGCCCTTCGGGCGGCCGCTACATCTCCAGACAGGAGTCTGGAGTTTTATGCGGCTTAATAAAAGCGTACTTTTTCTCTCACTCCCTTAGAATCGCTCATTATTTTGACCACCATTATTAGGCTATCTCTTCCTGATAACTATATTGATACTCACATTCCTTTGTTTACATATTTCCTAGTGTGGAGTGAAGCCTGTGTCAATTATAGAAGATTTCAACTTATTCAATGATCGCCAGTTTAGCCTCTTCTCGGGTCTTAAATCTTCTGCTATAGATAATATCTTTTTTTAAAGTCGAAAAAAAAGGACTCCATATAGACATTATCACAATTTCCCTTGCGGCTCATACTCTGTCGAATATAATACTTATGTAATCTATAATGTTCCTCTAGTTATTTATTTATTCTTGCATAAAGAAAGTTATTTGACTATCCTAATATTTCAGATTATTCTATAGTTACAGGATGCATTTTTAATGATAGACCCCATTTTGCACATTTACTACTTCAGTCGCATTACAGCGTCTGTTACGGTGATTCCTGTAACTAGCATTGGTGGTGCGCTCAAACTTTAACCCATACCCCGCCGATATAATTGTATGTTCCTGCTAGTTTACCTCCACCGTCGTATAATGTCTTGAATCCTGGGTTTGTTCCCATTGTAGTTGGATCGCTGTTAATATCTACATTAGCCCCGATGGTAACTGAGGAGAGTGGGTTATTCTGGAATGCCGTAGGACCAATACTTACCACGCTGTCGGGGATGGTGACTGAGGTGAGAAGGTTATTACGGAACGCACAAGGACCAATACTTACCACACTATCGGGGATGATTACGCTGGTAAGATATTTTTTAAGGAACGCATCAATACTGATATGGTACACTGCCACTCCACCTATCGTGGACGGAATGACCACATCTAATCCTCCTGCTATGTTATAATCAGTTATTGTTCCTGTTGTGCTATCGAAAGTGAAGTACTCTTCTGGTGTTGTTACGGTTGTGCTGGGCAGACAGCCGGTGATGAGAAGGGCTGAAAGAATAACTAAACAGATAATAACAAAACCTTTTTTATTACACATTTCTTATCCTCCTTTTTAAATAAGATTAACCTAAAATCTGCGTAGGAAATATTTACACAGATTTTTTGCTGGATTCAGCGAATAATCATCTCGTTTTCAGATGGTAAAACTTAGTTTTAATTAACATTTTCCTTCACTCTCCTTTGGAATTACTCTAAATATTGATTTTATCTTTCTTTAATCCAAAACGCTTATTTTTCTTTTCAGGAAAAATTACCTTTGCTAAAAATATATACATCATGTTTTTAGTTATAACAAATAGCTATATACTATATATTCGACATATATTTAGAAAATCCTTCTTTTAGAATAAAAAATATTAAAATATTTTTCAGTTTACAGTTTATAGATGAGATTACCACGCGTACCAAAGGCAAGCTCACAAGAACATTATCGGCAGCGGAGATGTCTGCCGTATTATAGATTTTTTAGAATATCTTCGAGATTAACAATCTTCAGATTATCTTCAATATTTTTGTATTTTTTTATTTCAGTTTCTAAAAATAATGTTTTATCTTCTCCTTCTCCTTTGTGTTCCTTTCCCTCTTCGTGCTCCTCCTGACTGACAGTGGAAAGTACGATTAAGTTTTCGAGATTTGATGTTTTAGATATTTTTTGAGCAAAGTCAGATAGAGTCAGGACTTCGTGGCCCAGGAATTTCTTTTTGGATGACGAAGGATCATCGGTTATGATAGAGTGGAGTTGTAGGGGACTATCCAGAAGGGAAAGATAGGCTATCTCGGCCAGCTGGCTGGTCCCATAGATTGCTGCCTTCCTCTTGCCCTTGGTGTATAGGTCGATAAGATAGGAAGTGAGCAGTTCTTTGGTGTATTGGTAGTATTTTTGAGTCTCCCGAAAACGATCATAGACCAGGTTGGTTGCCCTAGCTATACCCTGGGGGGTGATGAGATAGAGAATTTTACGACCGGTCATTTTTTTAGCTTTTATCCATCCTCGTTGAATAAGGTTTTGTAAAATGGCATTGGTAAGACCCAGTGAGATGTTTAGCTTGTGAGCTAAAGAGCGCTGGCTTAGAGAGGGGTTATCTTTTATCTCTAAGAGTGTATCAAGATATTTTTTAGTTGGCATAAGCCACACCCAGTTTTAAGTTTTTAGTTCACGGTTTACAGTTTTCAGCTTTCAGATGGTGAGATTGCTTCGGTCGTTTCGCTTCCTCATAATGGCTTAATGTTCAGGATGTGAACTTAGATAAATTATAGT
>Ga0307380_10000782_pt1 | contig 47802 bp, 43 predicted proteins | sample UN3MG_FD_202239 | JGI IMG/M metagenome (GOLD analysis project Ga0307380, IMG submission 202239) | Soil microbial communities from Risofladan, Vaasa, Finland - UN-3 | ecosystem: Environmental > Terrestrial > Soil > Coastal area > Acid sulfate soil | place: Finland: Risofladan, Vaasa | collected... | reverse complement strand
TTAACGGGGTGGAGTTCGCGGCGGTAATCGTCCCTCCCGCCTTATCAAAAACCGGCTTCAGCTCGGCCATCTTCTCGAGCGAGATCTCCTCGCGAATGTTGTTGTCGCGAAAGACCCCGGCGCAGGGAATCACGAGGTCGTCCATGAAGCCCTCGTCATAGGCCTCGCCCGCCTTGTGGTGGCTCTCGAAGGCGAGTTCGTCCTGCGCCTCGCGGGTGATGCCCCATTCCTTGGCCATGAGCTCACAATGCTCGCCCATGCCGAGCCCGGTGCGGGGCTCGCGGGTGTCCGGCGGCACGGGCGCAAGCTCGCCCGGCATCATGCCTTTGAAGGCGGCCAGCCGCTGGCCCATGGACTTGGCGCGCGAGGCCTCGACCAGGCGCTTGGCGAATTTCTTCTGGAACACGATGGGCGCGTCGCTCGTGGTGTCGGACCCCATGGCGATGCCAGCTTCGATCTGGCCGGTGGCGATCTTGGCGGCAAGCCCGAGCGCGCCTTGCAGGCTCGTGCCGCAGGCCTGCATCATGGTGATGCCCGGCGTCGTCTGGGCGAGCGGGCTGCCAATGACCGCCTCGCGCGCGAGGTTCCAGTCCTTGGCGTGAGTCACGACCGCGCCGCCGACCACCTCGTCGATGTGAGCACCGGACAGCGCGAAGCGTTCGGCCAGACCGGTGAGCGCCGCGGTCAGCATGTCGAGATTGGAAAGCTCGGCATAGGCCGTGTGCGAGCGGCAAAAGGGAATTCTCACCCCGCCGAGCACCGCCACACGCCGCATCTTTGCGTCCTTCATCATGTTCCTTTCGGCCTCGTCGTCTTACGCCGCGGCTTTGCCGGTCTCGGCGCCGGCCTCGCTCCGCCGATAATGCAGCGGCCCGCCGCGGAATGGCGCGAAGCCCGTGCCGAAGATCACACCGGCATCGACATGGTCCGCATCCGCCACGACATGATCCGCTTCGGCGCGCTCGGCCTCGTCGAGCAGCGGCTTGATCAACGCGCGGCCGAGGCGGGCCAAGTCCGCTTCGTCATATTCGGCGTCTTCGCGCTTCGGCTTGCCGTCCTCCCAGACATAGAAGCCCTCGCCTGTCTTCTTGCCGAGCTTGCCTTGCTTGACGAGCGTCGCCAGCACGTTGTCCGGCTTACCATCGGCCTTGGGTGCAAGATCGAGCTCCTCGCCGACCTTGTTGCAGATGTCCAGCCCGACCATGTCCATGAGCTCCATCGGCCCCATGGGCATGCCGAATTTGAGCGCGGCCTGGTCGAGCTTCTCGCGCGGCTGGCCTTCTTGGTACAGGCGCACGGCCTCCATCATGTAGGGCGCGAGCACGCGGTTCACGAGAAAGCCGGGGCAGCTCTTGGTGATGAGCGGCAGCTTGTTGATGGCGGTGACGAAGCGGCAGGCCTTGCCGATTTCCTCTTCGCGCGTGCCGGAGCCGCGCACGACCTCGACCAGCGGCAGTTGCGCCACGGGATTGAAGAAATGAAGGCCGACCAGCCGGCCGGGATCCTTCAGCGCCTTGGCGATATCCTCCAGCTTGAGCGAGGACGTGTTCGTCGCCAGCACCGCGCTCGCCTTCGCTTTCGTCTCGAGATCGGCAAACAGTTTCTGCTTCACGTCGAGCTTCTCGACGATGGCCTCGATGACGACATCGGCGTGCTTGATCTGCTTGCCGTCCGGATCCGCGATCAGGCGTGCGACAGCGGACTCGATCGCCGTCTTGCCGCGCAGGCGCTTCCTGAAAAGCTTCTTGGCGCGGGACAGCGCCTTGCCGATCTGTGCTTCGTCGAGATCCTGTAGGCTCGCCTGCATGCCGGAGACCACGCACCAGGCGGCGATGTCGGCGCCCATGGTGCCGGCACCGATGACATGCACTTTGCGCGGCTTGAAGCCGTTCTTGGGCGCTGCATCCTTCAATGTCTCGGATAACTTGAACACGCGCCGTAAGTTCCGCGAGGTCTCGCTCGCCATGAGCGGCGCGAACATCTCGGTCTCGGCCAGCTTCATGCGCGCGGGGTTGTCGCCGTAGCGTTCGAACAGATCGATGAGGCGGAAGGGCGCGGGGTAATGCTCCTCGCGGACCTTCGCCTTCGTCTTGGCGCGCATCTGCTTGGCCAGCATCCCGCGCACGGGCTGCTTCAGCATCAGCTTCTTCCACCACGGCGCACCCTTGGAGCGGCGCTTCTGGAGGACGGCTTTGCGCGTGGCCCATTTGAGGTTGTGACGCGTCGGCACGAGCTGATCGACGAAGCCCATGGCGCGGGCGGCCGTGGGTCTGAGCATCTTGCCGGTCAGCATGGCGGTCATGCCGTCGAGGGGGCCTGCCGCCTGGATGGCGCGCACCGTGCCGTTTAGCCCTGGGAAAATGCCGAGCTTCACCTCGGGGAAGCCGAGCCGCGTCCCCTCCTCGCGGTCGGCGATGCGCCAATCGCAAGCCAAAACCAGTTCGAAGCCGCCGCCCAGGCAATAGCCGTGGATCGCGGCGACCACCGGCACGGGCAGACGCTCGATACGGTCGAACAGCTCAAGCGTCTGCTTGACCACGTCCTTGATCTTGTCCTCGGTGTCGAAGCCCTCGAACTCTTTGATGTCGGCGCCGGCGATGAAGCTCGACTCCTTGCCGCTCATCAGCACGAGCCCGCGCACCTCTCCGGCCGGCGCGTCCTCCACCGCCTTGACGATCTTCTCCAATTCCTCGGTGGGCCGGCGGCCGAGCGCGTTCATGCTCTCGCCCTCGCGGTCGAACATCGCCCAGGCGATGCCCTCGAAGTCGACAGAGAAGGTCCAGTCCTTCAGATCGGTCAGTGAAATCGGCATGGTTCTGTTTTACTCGGCGGCGAGGTGCCGTTTGGTTTCGGAGTCGCTTTCGGCCGGTTCAAGGCCGCGCGTCAATTCCGACGCGGAGAAATCATCAACCGCGATAACGCGGGCCACCATGTCGCGCAAGTCCGCAAGCTCTTTTGCCTCATCGGCGCTCAGCACGCCCTTGGCTTCCGCATCCTTGATCCAGTCATTGTCGTGGAAGCGCTTTACCTCGCCCTTGCGAATAGCGCGTTCGAGCTTCTTCTCGGCCTCTTCGCAGGCCACGACCTTGAGAAGCGTGGCCTCGAGCAGCCCCGTCGCGTCGTCGGTGCCCTCCGACGTATAGATGTCGCGGGTCAGGCGGTCGCGGAAGGCGCCAGGCTGAAGCGCGAGCCGGACGATATCCTTGCCTTGGCGGTCGGCGGCTGGGCGGCGCATGCCGAACGGCAGCACCAGCGGCCCCATGAGCCAAGCGGCCCAGCGAACCGGAAAGTTGTCGATCACGCCGCGCATCGCCACGTCGTAGCGGTGAAGGCAATTGCGCGCGCAGTAATCCACGACGAGGCGGTCGGCCGCGGGGCGCCCGTCATCTTCGTAGCGCTTGAGGATCGACGACAATAGATAAAGCTCGGCGAGCGCGTCGGCCATGCGGCCGGTGATCTTCTGCTTTACTTTAAGGCCGCCGCCGAGCAGGGCCACGGTGAGATCGGCGACCAGCGCGAAGGACCGCGATGCGCGCGACAGCTGCCGCCACCAGCGCGTGACATCGCCGGTGTTCTGCGGCGCGGTCGCGAACAGGCCGAAAGTGAAATTGTGGAACAGCGCGCCGGTCACATTGGAGAACAGGAAGGCGCGGTGATCGTCGAAGGTCGTCTCGAATTTTTCCACGCCGCGCTCGTGGTCGGTGTCCTGCAACGCCTCGATCTCGGCAAAGAGATACGGATGGCTGCGCAGCGCCCCTTGGGCGAAGGTGATGAGCGTGCGGGTGAGGATGTTGGCGCCTTCTACGGTGATGCCGACCGGCACCATCTGATAGGCGCCTTGGATATAGTTCGACGGGCCGTCGCAAATGCCGCGGCCGCCGTGAATGTCGAGCGCGTCGTTGACGCTATCGCGCATGCGGTCGGTCGAGAGGTATTTGAGCAGTGCCGAGATCACGGCGGGCTTCTCGCCGGCCGAGACCATCGAGGCGGTGACGGCGCGGGCGGCCTCGAGCCCGTAGGCGTTCTCGACCAGGCGCGCCAGTGGCTCCTCCACGCCCTCCATGAAACCTATGGGCAAGCCGAACTGCTTGCGGATGCGCGCATAGGCCGTGGTGCGGCGGGCCATGGCCTTGGCGCAGGCGGCGCTCGTAGCGGGCAGTGAGATGGAACGTCCTGCGGCCAGGCAGTTCATCAACATGCGCCAGCCCTGCCCTGCCCCCTCCGGCCCGCCGATCACCCAGTCGAGCGGCACGAACACGTCGGTGCCTTTGGTCGGGCCGTTGGGGAAGGCCGCGCCGGCGGGTAAATGGCGGCGGCCGATCTCGACGCCGGGATGGTCTGTCGGAACCAGACCGAGCGTGATGCCCACATCGGTCCCCTTGCCGAGAAGATTGTCCGGGTCGAACAGGCGGAAGGCGAGACCGAGCAACGTCGCATTCGGAGCAAGCGTGATGTAGCGCTTGTCCCAGGTGAGCTTGATGCCAAGCGTTTCCTTGCCCTCGTGCAGGCCCTTAGTGACGACGCCGACATCGCGCATGGCGGCGGCGTCCGACCCCGAGAATGGGCCGGTGAGCGCGAAGCAGGGAATCTCCTCGCCTTTGGCGAGCCGCGGCAAATAGTGCGCCTTCTGGTTTTCGGTGCCGTATTTCTCGATCAGCTCGCCGGGGCCGAGCGAATTCGGCACCATGACGATGGTGACGCTGTCGGCGCTCTTGGACGAGATCTTGCCCAGCACCAGCGACTGCGCCTGGGCGGAGAAGCCCAAGCCCCCGTGCTCTTTGGAAATGAGCATGCCGAGAAAGCCGTTGTCGCAAACGAAGCGCCAAATATCTTGGGGCACGTCATGCAAGTCGTGGCGGATGCGCCAATCGTCGAGGCGCTTGCACAGCTCTTCGGTCGGGCCGTCGAGAAAGGCGCGCTCTTCGTCCGTGAGGGTGATCGGGGCCACGCGGCGCAGCCTGGCGAAATCGGGCTGGCCTGAGAACAGCTCCGCGTCCCAACCAATGGTGCCGGCTTCCAACGCCTCGCGCTCGGTGTCGGAAATCTTCGGCATCGCGCCCTTCAGCGCACGATAGGCCGGCAGCGTCAGATATTGGCGCTTGAGGTCGGGCATGCTGGCGGCGAACAACAGTCCGGCGATGAGCCAGCCGGCGAAGGTCCAGAACGGAAAGCCGAGGGCGAATTGCAGGCAGAGCGTGAACACCGCGACGGCGATCGCCCAGGTCCGGAACGACGCACGGTTCATCGCCAGCGCGAAGAACGCGGCCAAGGATACGGCAGCAAAGATCAGCTCAGTCACGGGCGGCCTCCAAACTCGCCTTAACCCTCGATGCGTCGCCTACGATCGTGCGCCGCGCGCAAGCGGCACGCCTTTTCGCCCTCTATGGTGACGCTGGGCCAGGGACTCAAGGGTCTTCTTGCGTTTTCCGCGCCGCCTGTGCCGCTTGGGCCTGCGAATCGCGCGGGGCCAGCGTCATGCTAGGCGGCAAACACTATCGACCCGCTTAACACGAAAACCCGACACTTCCTTGAATGACAGGGGCGAATTGGCTAAGCAGGCCCGGCAATTGTCTGACCAAAGAAGCTGGGGAACATCATGTCAGAAGAGCCGGAGCGCCCACAGCTCAGCCCCTATCAAGTGCAGCTCGAAGAAGGCAAACGCTATGCCTGGTGCCGCTGCGGGCGGAGCAAGAACCAACCCTTTTGCGACGGCGCCCATGCCGGCACCGGCATCGAGCCCTTGATGTTCACCGCCGAGCGCACCGAGATGGCGCTGCTGTGCGGCTGTAAGGACACGGGCGATCCGCCGTTTTGCGACGGCTCCCATATGCTGCTCTAAATTTGGGCATGCACTCGGCCACGCCTTTTTGCTAAAAGTACCAAAGTGGGTGCCACCCCGCTTTCTTAGCTCTGCAATGCCCGACCGGGGGAAGGCCAGGCAGGCTTTCACATGGCCTATTTCCTTCAGCAGCTGATCAACGGGCTCGCCCTGGGCTCGATCTATGGGCTGATCGCCATCGGCTACACCATGGTCTATGGCATCGTCGGCATGATCAATTTCGCCCATGGCGACATCTTCATGGTGGGCGCCTTCATCGCCCTAATCGCCTTCCTCGCGTTGATGGCGCTCGGCGTCACCATGATCCCCCTGGCGCTCCTTCTCGTGCTGATCATCGCCATGGTGCTGACCGCGGTGTGGGGCTGGACGGTGGAGCGCATCGCCTACCGGCCGTTGCGCGACTCCTTCCGGCTCGCCCCGCTGATCACCGCCATCGGCATGTCCATCGTGCTGCAGAACTTCATCCAGGTGGCCCAAGGCGCGCGGGTGAAGCCGCTGCAGCCCGTCATCACCGGCGGCTACGAATTCTTCAAAGACGGCGAGTTCACCGTCATCATCTCCAATATCCAGATCCTCATCGTGGTGACGACGCTGGTACTGATGACCGCCTTCTGGCTCATCATCAGCCGTACCGCGCTGGGCCGCGCACAACGGGCCTGTGAGCAGGACCGGCTCATGGCCTCGCTGTCGGGGGTCGATGTGGACCGCACCATCTCGCTCACCTTCGTGCTGGGCGCGGGGCTCGCCGCCGTCGCCGGCCTGCTCTACCTGCTCTATTATGGGGTGATCGATTTCTACATCGGCTTCATCGTCGGCATCAAAGCCTTCACCGCGGCGGTGTTCGGCGGCATCGGCTCGATCCCCGGCGCCATGCTCGGCGGGCTTGTGATCGGGCTGATCGAGACCTTCTGGTCCGCCTACTTCACCATCGAGTACAAGGACGTGGCGGCGTTTTCCATGCTCGCCATAGTGCTCATCTTCTTCCCGACGGGCCTGCTTGCGCGGCCCGAGGTCGAGAAGGTCTAGCCCTTGGTCGAGCCCGGCACATCGTTCGGCCAGCGGCTCAAATCAGCGCTCGCCGATTCCCTTCTTGCCGGTGTTATCGCCTTTGCGCTGTTCTCGCTGGTGCTTGGGCTACGCACCGAGGACGACGTCACCGGGCTGACGCTTCAGCCGCGTCCCATGCTGCTTGCGGTCGCCGTCGGCATCGTGTTCTTCGGCCGGCTGCTGCTGAACCTGTTCGTGTGGCAGGCGGAGTATCCGCTCACCACGCCGTTCGCCAAGCTGTTCACCCGCGATTCGTTCGACAGACGCGACCTTGTTGTCCTGGCCGCGACAGCGGCGCTCGGCGTTCTCGCTTTTATCGTTTCCGCCGTGTTCGCTGTGCCGGCATTCGAGGTGATCGGGATTGCCCTACTCGGCTTTGTCGGGCTTGGCTTGCTGCGGCGGCTGATCGTCCATGTCTTTCCCGACCTGCCTTACGCGCACATCTTCGTGGTGGGCGGCATCGTGTTCGCGGTGCTGTTTCCGATCACCGCCTACGCCCTGGACAAGACGCTCAACCTGGGGCTGCCGCTGCGCTATTGGTTCGATCTCTCCATCCTGGTGCTCACCTATGTGATGCTCGGCTGGGGCCTGAACATCGTGGTCGGCCTCGCCGGCCTGCTCGACCTCGGCTATGTGGCCTTCTACGCGGTCGGCGCCTACACCTTCGCGCTGCTGGCCACGCATTTCGGTCTCGGCTTCTGGCTTTGCCTGCCCATCGCCGGGCTCGCCGCAGCACTGTGGGGCGTCATTCTCGGCTTTCCGGTGCTGCGCCTGCGCGGCGACTATCTCGCCATCGTCACTTTGGCCTTCGGCGAAATCATCCGCATCGTGCTGCTGAACTGGACCGAGGTGACCAACGGGCCAAACGGCATTTCGGGCATCCCCAAACCCACCTTCTTCGGCCTCCCCTTCTCACCGTTTGCCGAGGGCACCACGTTCAGCCAATTCTTCGGCCTGAAATACGATGCGCTGCACGGCATCATCTTTCTCTATTACGTGATCCTGGTGCTGGCGCTGATTACCAATCTGGTGACGCTGCGCTTGCGACGTCTTCCGATCGGGCGCGCCTGGGAGGCCATGCGCGAGGACGAGATCGCCTGCCGCTCGCTCGGCATCAACACCACCGTCACCAAGCTCACCGCGTTCGCCACCGGCGCGCTGTTCGGCGGGCTGGCCGGCTGTTTCTTCGCCACGCGGCAAGGCTTCATCAGCCCGGAGAGCTTCACCTTCATCGAATCCGCCATCATCCTCGCCATCGTCGTGCTCGGCGGCATGGGCAGCCAGCTCGGCGTGGCCATCGCCGCGGTGGTCATGGTTGGCGGCTTCGAGGCGCTCAGACATACGGAGGGGCTGCAAAGCTTCTTCGGCGAAGGCTTCGACCCGGCGCTCTACCGCATGCTGCTGTTCGGCATCGCCATGGTGGGCATCATGGTGTGGCGGCCGCGCGGGCTCATCTCATCGCGCACGCCGACCGTCGCGCTCAATGACGCGCGCGCCATCTCCCCCGATCTCGTGGGACAGGGGCGCGCATGAGGACGCTTATGAGACCGTGGGACCAAGACCCCGTGCTCACCGTCGAGCACCTGACCATGCGCTTCGGCGGTCTCGTGGCCATCGACGATGTTTCGTTTCAAGTGGGCCGCCAGGACATCACCGCCCTGATCGGCCCCAACGGCGCCGGCAAGACCACCGTGTTCAATTGCCTCACCGGGTTCTACAAGCCCACCGAAGGCATGATCACCCTGAACGAGCCCGACGGCGAGCGCTTCTATCTCGAACGGCTCGACGATCACGAGATCAACGCCCGCGCCCGGGTCGCCCGCACCTTCCAAAACATCCGCCTGTTCTCCGGCATGACCGTGCTGGAGAACTTGCTGGTGGCCCAGCACAATGCCTTGACCCGCGCCTCGGGGCTGTCGGTCGGCGCCGTACTCGGGTTCGGCGTGTCTGCCACCATCGGCGCCCTTCTCGGCCTTGGCGGCTTCGCTCGGGCCGAAAAACAAGCGGTCGAGCTGGCCCGGCATTGGCTCGATCAGGTGGGGCTCACCGCTCGCGCCGACGAGGCCGCCGGCGATCTGCCCTACGGCGATCAGCGGCGGCTTGAAATTGCGCGCGCCATGTGCACGCGCCCGGTCCTTCTGTGTCTCGACGAGCCGGCGGCGGGGCTGAATGCGCGCGAGAGCGATGGGCTCAATGCGTTGCTCTATGCGATCCGCGAGAAGGAGAAGATCGCCATCTTCCTCATCGAGCACGACATGAGCGTGGTGATGGCCATCTCCGACCACATCATCGTGCTCGACTACGGCAAGAAGATCGCCGACGGCACGCCTAAAGAAATCCGCGACGATCCGCGCGTCATCGCCGCCTATCTTGGCGTGCCCGACGAGGAACTGCCCGGGGTGGACGCGCCCGGCCCGGAGGCGCGGCCATGAGCGCGAACGCCCTGCTCGCCCTCGACAACGTCACCGCCTGCTACGGAAAGCTGCCGGTGCTGCATGACGTGACCCTCGACATCAAGCTCGGCGAGATCGTGGCGCTGATCGGCGCCAACGGCGCCGGCAAGACCACCACGATGATGACGATCTGCGGGCGGCCGCGCGCCAGCAAGGGCCACGTCGTCTTCGACGGCAAAGACATCACGCAGCTTCCGACCCATGAGATCGCACGCTTGCGCATCGCCCAATCTCCCGAAGGCCGGCGCATCTTCTCGCGCATGACGGTGATGGAGAACCTGCAAATGGGCGCCATCATCGCGGGCGACGCGGACGGCTTCGACCGCGACCTCGATCGCGTGCACACGCTGTTTCCGGTGCTCAAAGACCGCGCCGATCAGCGCGGCGGCACTCTGTCGGGCGGCGAGCAGCAAATGCTCGCCATTGCGCGTGCGCTCATGGGACGCCCCAAGCTGCTCCTGCTGGACGAGCCGTCGCTCGGGCTGGCACCCTTGATCGTCAAGCAGATCTTTGCGGCGATCAAGGATCTGAACGAGGCGGGGCTGACCGTGTTCCTGGTTGAGCAGAACGCCTACCACGCGCTCAAGATCGCCGACCGCGGCTATGTCATGGTCAACGGCAAGATCACCATGTCGGGCACGGGCGAAGACCTTTTGGTGCGCAAAGAAGTGCGCGCCGCCTATCTCGAAGGCGACACGGCGATCCTGAAAGAGACGAACGGAGCATGAGCGCACTGACCCCATCTCTCACCTTTTGGCTCACGGATGACGGCTTGCGCGTCTTTGTGGTGCTCACGGTGATCATCGGGGGTGGCGCCGCGTTCCTCGCCGGCCGCGGGCTCGCGCGCGCCTGGAAGCCGCTATGGCGATTGCGCCTGTATATAGCGTTGCTCGCGGTGGCGGTGCGTTTCTTCCATTACGCCCTGTTCGACGGCGCGCTGCTGTCGCCCTACTATTATCTCCTGACCTATGTGGTGCTGCTGGCTGCGGCGATGCTCGGTTTCCGCATGATGCGGACGACGCAGATGGTCACCCAATATCGCTGGCTCTACCAACGGACCAGCCCGCTCACTTGGCGCACCCGCTGACTTGATGGCCACCGACCTTGGCGCGCCCGGGATGCGTGATTAGGTTAGGCTCGCCTGAGGCTTTGAAGGAGATCGGAATGATGCGTTTGGCCGGGCTGATTGCCGCCCTCATGGCAAGCCTCGCGCTTGCCGCCTGCAACGGCGAGAACGACCCCAATGTTACGAAGATCACCGTCGCCGGACCGGTCACGGGCCAATACGCCTCTTTCGGCACGCAGATGACCAATGGCGCCGAGCTGGCCGTGGCCGATATCAACGCGGCAGGCGGCGTGCTCGGCAAAAAGCTCGATCTCGATGTCGGCGACGACGCCTGCGACCCGAAACAGGCCGTGGCGATCGCCAACCAGATGGCCGGGGAAAACGTGGCGCTGGTGGCCGGGCATTTCTGCTCCGGCTCGTCGATCCCGGCGTCGAACGTCTACGCCGAGAGCAATCTGGTGATGATCTCGCCCGCCTCGACCAACCCGGCGCTCACCGACAACCGCCCCGGCCCCAACATTTACCGCGTGTGCGGCCGCGACGATAAGCAAGGCAGCGTCGCCGGCGCCTATCTCGCCGAGCATTTCGGCGACAAGAACATCGCCATCATCGACGACAAGACGGCCTACGGCAAAGGGCTCGCCGATGAGGTGAAGAAGACGCTGAACGGCGCCGGCATTCAGGAGGTCCTGAACGAGTCCTACACCGCCGGCGAGAAGGACTATTCGGCGCTTGTGTCGAAGCTCAAGCAGGCCGATGTCGGGGCGCTGTTCGTCGGCGGCTACCACACCGAGTCCGGACTGATCCTGCGCCAGATGCGCGACCAGGGCATGGATGCGGTGCTGATGGGCGGGGACGCCCTCGTCACCCAGGAATATTGGTCGATCACGGGACCGGCCGGCGAAGGCACGCTGATGACTTTCTCGCCCGACCCGCGCAAGAACCCGGCCGCGGCCGAGGTGGTGGCGCGCTTCAAGGAGAAGGGCATCGAGCCCGAAGGCTACGTGCTCTACACCTATGCCGCGGTTCAAGCCTGGAAGGAGGCTGTGGAGAAGGCCGGCACCACGGATGCGCCCGCCGTGGTCAAGGCGCTCAACGAGAATGAGTTCGATACGGTGATCGGAAAGTTCCGATTCGACGGCAAGGGCGATCCGAACCTGCCGCCCTACGCGGTTTATCGCTGGTCGAACGGAAGTTATGAGCAGATCGGCGAGGCGCCGCCCGCCGGCTAGACCCTGGCTAAACGCTCGCGCGCCTAGCTCTTCTTGGCGGCCGCGTCCTCGGCTTTGAACTGGGCCTCGAGCTCTGCCTCGAACTTCACCAGGTCTTCAGGCACCGGCATGCCGAACGCGCGCATCTCGTTCAGCCTCTCGCGAATCTGCAAATAAAGCTCGTGCCGGTCCTCGGGCTGGTTCTCCATCTGGTTGATGAGAAGCGCGAGCTCCGCCTTGAGATCCTCGAATGCCATGGGGTGGTGTCTCCTTTTGACCGGCGGCGGATCGGACCATAAACGGCGAATGGCGGCAAGCCTTGTCGCGCACGCATTGCAGTCCGGCCGTTTCCCTTGCATAGTCACCCTGCCGAGAGGCGTGGAGGGAAAGCAGGCAATGGAAAAACTGACGTTCACCAAGGTGGTCGGCTTCGTGCTTGCCGCGGCGTTTGCCATCGTGATCGGGGTCTGCATGTGGGCGCTGATGGTCGGCGACTTCATGAATACGGTCATGAACCAGCAAACCCAGCACACGGTCCGCATCGTCGGCTTTGCCGGTATGCTGGCCGCCCTCATCACCTGGTGGTGTCAGCGCTTCACGGCCCGGCGCGGCTTTCTGGTACGCATGCTGTTCGCGCTCTTTATCTTCATCGTGGCGTTCTGCAGCTTCGGCGGTCTGCTCCGCTTCATCTACATCCATGCCAGCTATCCGAGCCAGCAGGACTGGTCGTTGTCGGGCATGTATCTCGCCTCACTCAACGACTTCTATACCTTCCTGCTCGACATGCTGATCCCGCCCCGCCCGGCCTATGCGGCGCTGGCGGTGGGCGCGGCCATCTATGTCGCCCTGTTCGGCCCCCGCGAACCAAGAACTGTTGAAATTTAAGTCTTTCGGCAGTGCCGCGTTTGAGTGCGCGCTACGTTCTGCTAGACCTTTCCTCTCACCGGGCATCCGTCCGGGAAAGGCTTGAACGACCAGCATGATCCCGCGCTATAGCCGCTCCGAGATGACTGCCATCTGGGAGCCCAAGAACAAATTCCGCATCTGGCTCCAAATCGAGGTCTATGCCGCCGAGGCCATGGCGGAGCTCGGCCTGATCCCCAAGGAAGCGGCCGAGGCGGCGAAGAAGCGCGGCGGATTCGATATCGACCGGATCGATGCCATCGAGCTTGAGGTTAAGCACGACGTCATCGCCTTCCTCACCTCCGTGGCCGAGCATGTGGGGCCGGAGGCGCGCTATCTGCACGCGGGCCTCACCTCTTCCGACGTGCTCGATACCTGCTTCAACGTGCAGCTCACCGAGGCCGCCGACATTCTGATCGCTGATCTCGACGCGTTGCTCGCTGCGCTGAAGACGCGCGCCTATGAGCACAAGGACACGATCACCGTGGGCCGCAGCCACGGCATCCATGCCGAGCCGACCACGTTCGGCCTGAAGCTGGCCCAAGCCTACGCTGAGTTCTCACGCGCCCGGCAGCGCATGGTGCGCGCCCGCGAGGAGGTCGCGACCTGCGCCATTTCGGGGGCGGTGGGCACCTTCGCCCATGTGGACCCGCGCGTGGAGGCTTATGTCGCGAACAAGCTCTGCCTGACGCCGGAGCCGATCTCCACCCAAGTGATCCCGCGCGACCGCCACGCGGCCTATTTCGCCACGCTGGCGGTGATCGCCAGTTCCGTGGAACGGCTTGCCACCGAGGTGCGGCATTTGCAGCGGACCGAGGTGCTGGAGGCCGAAGAGTTCTTCTCGGAAGGCCAAAAAGGCTCCTCCGCCATGCCGCATAAGCGCAATCCCGTGCTGTCGGAGAACCTGACCGGGTTGGCGCGGGTCGTGCGCGGTTACGTCGTGCCTGCGCTCGAGGACGTGGCGCTCTGGCATGAGAGGGATATCTCGCATTCCTCGGTCGAGCGGATGATCGGCCCGGATGCCACGGTCACGCTCGATTTCGCGCTTCATCGCCTCACCGGCCTCATCACTGGGCTGATGGTGTATCCGGAGCGCATGCGCGCCAACATGGATCGCCTGGGCGGGTTGATTCATTCCCAGCGCGTTCTGCTCGCGCTCACCGCGGCGGGCGTCTCGCGCGAGGACGCCTATAGCTTGGTCCAGCGCAACGCCATGAAGGTGTGGCAGGAGGGCAAGGACTTCCTCACCGAGCTCCTGGCCGATCCGGAGGTGACCAAGGCGCTCTCGGAGGCGGTGATCCGCGATCAATTCGATCTCGGCTATCACACCAAGCACGTGGACGCGATCTTCGCCCGCGTGTTCGGCGGTTAGAGCTTAAAGCCCTCAGTCCCCGTAGGGATCCTTATAGGAGCTCTGGACGCCGGAGCTGATGCCTTGAATGTCAACGTCCGCGATGGGGCCGCCACCGTCGCCATAGGCGCCGCTGTCGCGGAAGATATGCGGCATGTAGCGATAGCGGTTGCGCTCTTGGGTCATCATGAAGAAGCGCTTGCGGTAGAAGCTTGGCGCAATAGCCGTGTAAGGCGGCATGTCGGCATACCAGTCGGCCTTGGGATAGTGGCCGGCACGATAGGGATAAGGCGGGAAGATCGGCCAAACCTCCGGCTCGACCAAATGGGCCGAGGCGAGCACCAGCCCGCGCATGCTCGCATAACCCCGGTAGCCGTCCCAGACCAGAGCGCACCAGCCGCTGCGGCAGCCCTTGATATCGACCCGCGCGCCCGCGGGGATCGTGGCGATCCGGTAATAGCTCGTGCTTGGTCCCTCGCGCAGGGACAGCGCCGTTGCCGTCGCCGCGTCACGCGCGAGCGTCGTGCCCGTGGCAATCATGAGCCCTAGAAGAGATCCCATGATCACTCGAATCGAGTGTCCCATGCCGCGCTCCTATACGAGTCGGTGCTCAATAGTCTGGCACAAGCGTCCGGCAGCGTCAGCCTCGGAGTGGACGGAATGGGCGCTATGGGACAAGCCTGATGCAAGGATGCAACGCCTCACCGGACTTCGCGAATCGTTTGAAGACGAATCGTTTGAAGAGCTTGGGCGGCGCGCCTTAAGAGGCTGATTCAACTTCCGCCTTGGTCGCGGCGGCGGCGGCGGCGAACCAGCCGGCATCGGTGCCGACGGCGACGATGTCCCAGCCTTCTTCGATCCGGGGCTTGGCGAAATCGGTGTCGTTGGCGAAAATGAGAGTCATCACAGACTTCTCGCGGGCCTTCCTCAGAACCAGAGTCATGGCCTCCTGGACCTCTTTGGCCCAGATATCGAGGCGCCCGGTGAGGGCCACGGAGAGGTCGTTGGGGCCGAAGCAGACCATGTCCACGCCGTCGAGGCTGAGAATGTCGTCGAGCTGCTCCAGAGCGCCCTTGGTCTCGATCTGCGGGCAGGCGATGGTGAAGCCGTTGGCCTCGGTGAAATAGTCGCCCGCATGCCCGAGCTTGGCGCGATACGGGCCCCAGCTGCGTAAACCCCGCGGCGGGTATTTCACGGCCCGGACGAAGGCCTCGGCCTCCTCCACATTGTTGATCAGCGGGCACATGATGCCTTGGGCGCCTGCGTCGAGCGCCCGGCCCACCAGGCCCGGATCGTTATTGGCGACCCGCACGATGGCCGGCAGGCCGCTAGCCTTGGCCGCCGTCAGGCAGGCGACCAGCGCCTCATTGCCCCCCAGCCCATGCTGCTGGTCGATGGTGAGGCAGTCCCAGCCCGCCTCGCCGATCAGCTCGATGAGGAAAGGATTGTTCAGCGTGAGCCACGCGTTGAACAGCGTCTTTCGCTCTTTGGCGGCCTGGCGGAACCGGTCTTTCGCCACGAAGTCTTGCGCCACGAGGTCCTGGGCCATCGCGCCGGTCAGCCCTTCGCTTCAGCTTCGATCTGCCGCACCGCCTCGACCAGGAGGTCGGCCATGGCGCGGCGGATCTGATGGTCGGATTGATCGACCCCCTTGCCGTCGAAGTCGGCCCTGATCTTGCGGAACACATCCTCCTCGCCCGGCTCCTCGAGGTCGGCTTTGACCACCTCCCGGGCATAGGCCTGGGCGTCGTCGCCGGAAAGCCCCATTTTCTCGGCCGCCCACAGGCCCAAGAGCTTGTTGCGCTTGGCGGTCGACTTGAATTGCAGCTCCGCGTCGAGGGCGAATTTCCGCTCGAAACTCTTCTCGCGATCGTCAAAATTGGTCATTGGCCCGGCACCTCCAAAAGACCCCCGCGCGCGAGGGCGAAAGAACGTCGAATTGTTGGGAAAGTCCCGCCTCTCAGAGGCGGGTGATAGCGCCGAAAGGCCGGAAAATCAACAAATCGCGGGGGCGCTCCCCGCGGCCCTTCGGCCCAATTGGGGGCCGTTGTACGCCCCCTCCCCTTGAGCTAAGGTCGGCTTAGATTTCTTGATCCGATTCCTGCGATGGTGATTCTTACGTGGCGCGCGGCCTGGGGTTTTCCCATCCCCCGCGCGTTTGGCGTTTGTCAGCCGTTGGGGCCAAGTTAGTGAGGAACCGAATATGAACCGCCGCCGGCGCGTCTATGAGGGCAAGGCCAAGATCCTCTATGAAGGGCCCGAACCCGGCACGCTCGTCCAGCACTTCAAGGACGACGCCACCGCCTTCAACAACAAGAAGCACGACAAGATCGAGGGCAAGGGCGTCCTCAACAACCGCATCTCCGAGTACATCTTCGAGAGACTCAATGAGATCGGCGTGCCGACCCATTTCATCAAGCGGCTGAACATGCGCGAGCAGCTCATCCGCGAGGTCGAGATCATTCCGCTCGAGGTGGTGATCCGCAACGTCGCCGCGGGCTCGCTGTCGACGCGGCTCGGCCTCGACGAAGGCACCATGCTGCCCCGCTCGATCGTCGAGTTCTATTACAAGGCCGACGAGCTCAATGACCCGATGGTCACCGAAGAGCACATCACCGCGTTTGGCTGGGCCACGCCGCAAGAGCTCGACGACATCATGTCTTTGGCGCTACGCATCAACGACTTCCTGTCGGGCCTGTTCCTCGGCGTCGGCATCCGGCTGGTGGACTTCAAGGTCGAGTTCGGCCGGCTGTGGGAGGGCGAGCACATGCGCGTCGTGCTCGCCGACGAGATTTCTCCCGACTGCTGCCGGTTGTGGGACATCGAGACTCAGGACAAGTTGGACAAGGATCGCTTCCGCCGCGACATGGGTGGTCTGGTCGAGGCCTACCAAGAGGTGGCGCGTCGGCTTGGCCTGCACGTGGATAGTCCGTCGCGGCCCCGCAGCGGTCCCGTGCTGGTGCGGACGACTTAAGAACAAGGGCTGAAAAGCGAAGCATGAAGGCGCGCATCACCATCACGCTGAAACCCGGCGTGCTCGATCCGCAAGGCAAGGCCATCGAAGGCGCGCTGCACGCGCTCGGCTTCGGCGCGGTCGACGGCGTCCGCCAGGGCAAATATATCGAGGTCGAGGTCGCCGAAAGCGACCCGGCACGCGCGCGCGCCGAGATCGAGCGCATGTGCGAGCAGCTTCTCGCCAACACCATCATCGAGAACTACGCTTATGAGCTCGAGGCGGCGTAGCCTCATCTGCGGACCTCTACAGGCTGGTCATGGCCGGGCCTGCCCCGGCCATCCACGATGTGACCAAAGAAAGACGTGGATGCTCGGCACAAGGCCGGGCATGACAGGCAAAGAGTTGGTATGCCGAGGCACATGAAAGCCAGCATCATCGTCTTTCCCGGATCGAACTGCGACCGCGACGCGGCCGTGGCACTCGAAGCCGCCATGGGCAAAGCCCCCGCCATGGTGTGGCACGGCGATTCCGACCTGCCGAAAAGCGATCTCATCGTCCTGCCCGGCGGGTTCTCCTATGGCGATTATCTGCGCTCCGGCGCCATGGCGGCGCACTCGCCGGTCATGCGCGAGGTGGTGCGCCGCGCGAAAGCCGGCACGCCGGTGCTCGGCATCTGCAACGGCTTCCAGGTGCTCACGGAATCGGGGCTGCTGCCCGGCGTCCTGATGCGCAACGCGACCTTGCGCTTCATCTGCAAGGACGTGCTGCTCAAGGTGGAGCGTAATAACACGGGCTTCGCCGGCCACTACGACACCGGCGAAGTGGTGCGATTTCCCGTCGCCCATAAGGACGGGGCCTATTTCGCCGACGAGGAGACGCTCGACCGGCTCGAGGGCGAGAACCGCGTCGCCTTCCGCTATTGCGAGGCGTCCGGCGCGGTCACGGAAGCCGCCAACCCCAATGGCTCCCGGCGCAACATCGCCGGCATCTATAACGAGACCGGCACCGTGCTGGGGCTGATGCCCCACCCGGAGCGCCTGGCGGACGCCGCCTTAAGCGGCACTGACGGCGCCAAGATGTTTGCCTCAATCCTGGAGACCCTCCATTGAGCGGCGCGGCGCGGGCGGCCCGCGAAGCACAAGGCCTTTCCGAGGAACTGATCGCCGAGCATGGCCTCAACGCGGAGGAATACGCGCTTCTCCTGAAGGAGCTCGGCCGCGAGCCGACGCTCACCGAGCTCGGCGTGTTCTCGGTGATGTGGTCGGAGCACTGCTCGTATAAATCCTCACGGGTGTGGCTGAAGACCCTGCCGACGAGCGGCCCGCAAGTCATCCAAGGCCCGGGCGAGAACGCGGGCGTGGTCGATCTCGGCGACGGCCAGGCCGCGGTCTTCAAGATGGAGAGCCACAACCACCCCTCCTACATCGAACCTTATCAGGGCGCTGCCACCGGCGTCGGCGGCATCATGCGCGACGTGTTCACCATGGGCGCGCGGCCCGTGGCCAATCTGAACGCGCTGCGCTTCGGCGCGGCCGACCACGCCAAGACGCGCCATCTCGTGGCCGGCGTGGTGTCGGGCATCGGCGATTACGGCAACTGCATGGGCGTGCCGACGGTCGGCGGCGAGACCAATTTCGATGCCCGCTACAACGACAACATTCTGGTCAATGCCATGTGCGTTGGGCTCGTCGATGCGAACCGCATCTTCAAGTCCGCCGCCAAGGGCGTGGGCCTGCCCGTGGTCTATGTGGGCTCCAAGACAGGCCGCGACGGCATTCACGGCGCCACCATGGCGTCGGCCGAGTTCGACGAGGCCTCGCATGAGAAGCGTCCCACAGTGCAGGTGGGCGACCCCTTCACCGAGAAGCTGCTGCTGGAAGCCTGCTTGGAGCTGATGGAAGAGGACGTCATTATCGCCATTCAGGACATGGGCGCCGCGGGGCTGACCTCTTCGTCCGTGGAGATGGCCGATAAGGGTGGTGTCGGTATCGATCTTGATCTCGACCGCGTGCCGATGCGCGAGGACGGCATGACGGCATATGAGATGCTGCTGTCGGAGAGCCAGGAGCGCATGCTCATGGTGTTGAAGCCCGGCAGCGAGCCGATCGCCGAGCGCATCTTCAAAAAATGGGAGCTCGACTTTGCCGTGATCGGCACGACCACCGACACCGGCCATTTCGTGGTGCGCCACAACGGCGTGGTGGAGGCCGATATCCCGCTGCCCGCTTTGGCCCATGCCGCGCCGATCTACGAGCGGCCTTTCGTCAAGCGCGACAAGCTGCCGGTGATCGCACCGGAGGACGTCAAGGCGCCCAAAACCATCCTCGGCGCGCTCGAATGCCTGATGGGCTCGGCGCATCTGTCCTCGCGCCGCTGGATCTTCGAGCAATACGACCACATGGTCATGGCCGACACGGTGGTGCGGCCGGGCGGCGATGCGGCGGTGGTGCGCGTGCACGGGACGCAAAAGGGCCTCGCCATGTCCTGCGACGTGACGCCAAGGTATTGCGCCGCCGATCCGTTCGAAGGCGCGAAGCAAGCGGTCGCCGAATGCTGGCGCAATATCACCGCCACCGGCGCGCTGCCGCTGGCCATCACCGACTGCCTGAATTTCGGCAATCCGGAGCGGCCGGAGGTCATGGGCGAATTCGTGGGCGCGGTGGAGGGCTTGGCGGAAGCCTGTCGTGCGCTCGACTTCCCCGTCGTGTCCGGCAATGTGTCGCTCTATAACGAGACCAATGGCGGCGCCATTCCGCCCACGCCGGCAATCGGCGGCGTCGGGCTCATTGCCAATCTCGCCGACATGGCGACCATCGCCTTGAAAAAAGACGGCGATGTGCTGCTGCTGCTCGGCGCGGAGACTGGTCATCTCGGCCAATCGACCTATATGCAGGTCATGGAACACCGATTAGAAGGCGCCCCGCCCCCGGTCGACCTCGAGGCCGAGAAGCACGCGGGCGATCTCGTGCGCGGGCTCATCAAGGCCGGCGCCATCTCGGCCGTCCATGACGTCTCCGATGGCGGCGTGCTGGTGGCGGTCGCGGAGATGGCGCTGGCCGGCAATCGCGGCGTGAGGCTCGAAGTGCCGCTGCCCGAGATGCCTGCTCATGCCTCCTGGTTCGGCGAGGATCAGGCGCGTTATGTGGTCGCGGCATCGGCGGCTCACGCGGATGCTATTCACAAGGCGGCTTCTGTCGCCGACGTGCCTGTGAGGGTGATTGGCTCGGTGGGAGGTGATATGATCGCACTTCCCGGCGAGACACCGTTAGCCCTCATCGCTCTCAGGGCGGCTCATGAGGACTGGATGCCGCGTTTCATGGCCAATGGCTAGGATCGCGCTAAGGAGCAGACGAATGGCAATGGCATCAGAGGATATCGAGCGGCTGATCAAGGCGCGGTTTCCGGACGCCACGATTCAAATCGAGGATCTCGCCGGCGACGGCGACCACTATTCGGCAAGCATCGTGTCGGAAGCGTTTCGCGGCAAGTCGCGCGTGCAACAGCATCAAATGGTCTACGACGCCCTGCAGGGCAATATGGGCGGCGTGTTGCACGCGCTGGCCTTGAAGACCGCGGCGCCGCAGTAGGCGCGCGAGAAAGGATTGAAGCTATGAGTGAGCAAGACGTTCAGGACTGGATCGGCAAGCAGGTCTCGGGCAACGACGTGGTGTTGTTCATGAAGGGCACCAAGCAGATGCCGCAATGCGGCTTCTCCATGCAGGTGGCCCAGATCCTCGGCCATCTCGGCGTGGACTTCAAAGACATCAACGTGCTCGAAGACATGAGCGTGCGTGATGGCGTAAAGGCCTATTCCAACTGGCCGACCGTGCCGCAGCTCTACGTCAAGGGCGAGTTCGTCGGCGGGTGCGATATCGTGCGCGAGATGTTCCAGGCGGGCGAGCTTCAGGACATGCTGAACGCCAAGGGCATCGCCCACAACGCGCAGACGCAGACCGCCTAAGTCCCGCGCCACGCAAAGACAGACTGATCAAATGCCCGGCCTCGCGCCGGGCATTTTGCGTGGCGCTCTGCCCGCAAAAGCAAATGGCCGGGACAAGCCCGGCCATGAAAGATCCTTGAGATTCGTCGCGCGGGCCTAGCGCGAATAGAACTCGATGACGAGGTTCGGCTCCATCATGACGGGGTACGGCACGTCCGTCAAAGTCGGGATGCGCGCGAACTTCGCCGCCATCTTGCCGTGGTCGACCTCGATGTAATCGGGCACGTCGCGCTCCCCGCTCTGGGCGGCCTCGAGCACCAGACCCAGATCCTTGGACTTGTCGCGCAACTCGACCACGTCGCCTTCCTTGCAGCGATAGCTCGGAATGGTCACCCGGCGGCCGTTGACCTTGACATGACCGTGAGAGATGAACTGGCGCGCGGCGAACACCGTGGGCACGAACTTGGCGCGATAGATGACCGCGTCGAGGCGCCGCTCCAGGAGGCCGATCAGCCGCTCGGAGGTATCGCCCTTCAACCGCGAGGCCTCGTGATAAATGGACTTGAACTGCTTCTCGGTGATGTTGCCGTAATAGCCCTTGAGCTTCTGCTTCGCCCGGAGCTGCTGGCCATAGTCCGACAGCTTGCCGCGGCGGCGCTGGCCATGCTCGCCAGGTCCGTATTCGCGCTTGTTCTGGGGGCTTTTAGGCCGGCCCCAAATATTCTCGCCGAGCCGCCGGTCGATCTTGTGCTTGGCGTGAATGCGTTTCGTCATTCCGAAGACTCCAAAGCCTAATCAGCTTTCCGCGGGCGGTCCAAAATCCCGCGACTGCCGCAAAAACCCATGGGTGGTGGTTGATCAAGGGCCGCCAGAGCCGTCCGGCGGTCCGCAAAAGCCCAAATCGCTCGGGCCTTGCCTGTTCTGTTACACGGAATGCTTGGAAACTGTCAATTGCCGCTTCGCGATGGCCCGCCGGGCCTCTACTGGGCCGGAGCGGCCTGGGCCGCCTTGACATAGGCATTGATGGCGTTCGTCACCTTCTGCTTCTGCTCCGGCGGGCATTTTGGCGGCGGAGGTGCCTCCTCCACGACTTCCTCACCGCCTGCACCCTCAGAGGCTCCTTCGGCCCCCTCGGATTTGTCGGATTCGGCCTCGCGGGTGAACTTGGCGTTTCCGGTGAAATAGGACACCGCGAACAGATGCAGCGCCTCGATCATCAAGAGCTGCTCGGAGCTCCATAACTTCTTGGCCTCTTCGCTGGCGATCAGCGCCTTATAATTTGCTTGGGCCAGGTCCGGCAGGCCGCAAACATCGGCATAGGCCGAGCGCGTCGCGGCGCGGATGACTTGGCGGGCATCATCAGGCGGCAGGATGAAGGCGTTTGGATTGGACTTGTCGACCTTGACCGGCTCGCCGTCGGGACCAGGCACTTCCGCCGGGATCAGCGAAAACGCGTAGGTCATCATGACCCGGACGGAACTCTCGCTCAGCCCGCCGCCTTGCGGCTGCGGCGGCTTACTGCGCCGGTCCAATTCTTCGGTGGCAACCGCCGTCATGCCGGGAGCGGCTTCTGCGGCTTTGACCGGTGCGCTCATGAGCAGCACCAAGACCGCGGCGCTCGCGGCCCCGCTCAACTGAATCAACGCTACTCTCATGGAACGCCCCTCTCCTTCCCGTGGCGGAAGCTATCATTGTTGGGGGCCATCGCAATAGGAGAAACGGGGCGGAACTATGACACCCCATCGCCTTGGCTTCGCTTGGTCCTTGTGAGGGCTGACACAATCCCGCGCCAGGTCCGCACGTCCTGGTCGGTGACGTGCATGCGATGAAACATGTTGCGCATGGCGCGCACCATGGATGGCCGCTTCTCCGGCGGCTTCAAGAAGCCGGCGGTATCGAGCGCGCCTTCCAGATGGTCGAACAGACCGAAAAGCTCCGCGCGCGTAGCCGGGCGCGTGCCGGGCGCCGCGATGCCCTCGACTGCGGGGCCGTCATAGCGGGTGATGCGTCCCAGCGCGTGCGGCTTGTCGGTCTTCAACCACTCATAGGCGAACAGCAGCACCGTCTGAGGCAGACTCAAAGATGGGAACGCGGGGCTGACCGGCGCGGTGAGGATCGCGTCGGCGAGCGCGATAGCGTCATTGTCGAGCCCGCTCCGCTCGGCTCCGAACATGACCCCGGTGCGCTCGTCGTCAGCAGCCCGTTTGCGGAGCACTCCGGCCGCCGTCTCCGGGCTCAGCACCTCTTTCACCATCTCGCGCGGGCGCGCGGTGGTGGCGATCACGAAGTTGAGGTCGCCAAGCGCCGCCTCGACCGTGTCGAAGACCCTCGCCTCCTGGATGATCACCCCGGCTACGGCCGCCGCGGCCATGGCCTTGTCATTTGGCCAGCCGTCGCGCGGGGCGACCAGCCGCAGATCGCGAAGCCCGAAATTGCCCATGGCCCGGGCGGCGAAGCCGATATTCTCACCAAGCTGCGGCTTCACGAGCACGATGGCCGGCGCGGTTACGGAGACCGCGTCGTCCATGCGCTTGCCGGTTTGCGCATTTGCTTCCATCATGGCCGCACGATGCTATAGGGAGCGGCTCCCCGCAATGGGGCCGGCATATGCCGGCATCCCGGAGCAGCCTCCTTCCCCAGCCCAACCCTTTCCTTCCTCGGAGACGTGCGCGTGGACAAAATCAAGGTGGAAAACCCGATTGCCAACCTTCATGGCGACGAGATGACCCGCGTCATCTGGGACATGATCATGGAAAAGCTGATCACACCGCATCTCGATCTCGAGCTGCTCGATTTCGATCTCGGCATCGAGCACCGGGACGAGACCGACGATCAGGTGACCATCGACGCGGCCCACGCCATCCAGAAATGCGGCGTCGGGGTGAAATGCGCCACCATCACGCCGGACGAGGCGCGCGTGGAGGAGTTCGGCCTCAAGAAGATGTGGAAGTCGCCCAACGGCACGATCCGCAACATCCTCGGCGGCGTGATCTTCCGCGAACCGATCATCTGCAAGAACGTGCCGCGCCTGGTGCCGGGCTGGACCAAGCCAATCGTCATCGGTCGCCACGCCTACGGCGATATCTATCGCGCGGTCGATTTCCTCGTGCCCGGCAAGGGCAGACTGACGATCCAGTTCGAGGGCGACGACGGGACCAAGATCGCCCACGAGGTGCATGCTTTCGAGGACTCCGGCATCGCGCTCGGCATGTTCAACCTCGACAGCTCGATCCGCGATTTTGCGCGCGCCTCCATGAACTACGGACTGGCGCGCGACATGCCGGTCTATCTCTCGACCAAGAATACCATCCTCAAGGCCTATGACGGCCGCTTCAAGGATCTGTTCGCGGAGATCTACGAGACCGAGTTCAAGGACGAATTCAAGAAGCGCGGGCTCACCTACGAGCACCGGCTGATCGACGACATGGTGGCCGCGGCGCTGAAATGGTCGGGCGGCTATATCTGGGCCTGCAAGAACTATGACGGCGACGTGCAGTCCGACACCGTGGCGCAAGGCTTCGGCTCGCTCGGGCTGATGACGTCGGTGCTGATGACGCCGAACGGCAAGACCGTATTGGCGGAAGCTGCGCATGGCACGGTGACGCGCCATTTCCGCCAACATCAAGAGGGCCGCGCGACCTCGACGAACTCCATGGCCTCGATCTTCGCCTGGGCCGGCGCGCTGAAGCATCGCGCCAAGCTCGACGGCAATGACGAGCTTGGCCGCTTCGCCGAGACGCTCGAGACGGTGGCCGTCGCCACCATCGAGAGCGGCCACATGACCAAGGATCTGGCGCTGCTTGTCGGCGCCGAGCAGGCTTGGCTTTCCACCGAAGGATTCATCGACAAGATCGAGGAGAATTTGCGCGTCGCCTTGGCCAAACGCGCCGCGGCATAAGCTGGGCAAGACGCGTCAAGTCTGTTTGGACGTCCCGCCGCGGGCCCGCGGTGTCCGCTTGGTCTTGGCGCCGAGCGCCGCTTCGTCGGTCGCGGCGCGTGACTTGGCCACTTCGCGGATGCGGCGCATGATCTCCGGATGGCGGCGGGACAGCCGCGCCAGCGCCTGGCTATCCAGCACATAGACGCGGCACCGCGTCATGGCGACGACATCGCGCTTGTGGCGGCGGTGCTCCAGGAGCGCCATCTCGCCGAAGAAGTCACCCTCGCGCAATGTCTCATGCTTGCCGCGGCCGATCTCGGCCACGGCCTCGCCGCTGGCGATCAGAAACATGCCGTCCCCCACATCGCCCGCACGCACCATGGGCACGCCAGGCATATAATTGCGCGTATAGAGCAGCTTGGTGATCTCGGCGATCTCGGCCTCGTCCATGGCGGCGAACAGCGGCACGCGCGCCACCATGGACCAGGTCACCACGAACTGATGACGGTTCGACTCTTGTGCGAAGCCGGTGGCGATGATGGCGATGGGCAGCGCGAACATGCCGACACCGAGCAGCATGACCACCCCGCCCAGCACCTTGCCCCACGGGGTGACGGGCACCACGTCGCCATAGCCGACCGTGGTGAGCGTGGACAGCGCCCACCAGGCCGCCGCGGGAACGGAGCCAAAGGCGACAGGCTGCGCCACGCGCTCCAGGAAATACATGCAGGTGGACGCGAACAGCAGCAGAACCAGCATGACGAGCAGCGCGCCGATCAGCGCGCGATACTCATCGGCCAGAACGCGGCCCAAGGATTGCAGCGCCGGCGAATAGCGCACCAGCTTGAGCAGCCGGAACAAGCGGAAGACGCGCAGGATCCGCAGATCGAGCGGGATGAACCAGTGGATGTACCACGGCGCGAACGCCAGGAGGTCGATGATCATGATCGGGCGCCCCGCGAAACGCAGCCGCGCACGCCAGGCCGGCATCCGCGAGAGCATCGGAATTTCGACCGCGCTCCAGACGCGCAAGCCGTATTCGATGGTGAACACGATCACCGAGAAGATATTGAAGGCGCGGAACCACGGCTCGTAGTCCGCAGCAACATGATTGACCGTCTCGGCGGCGAAGGCCACCGCGTTCAAGACGATCAGGGTGACGATGAAGGCGTTGACGGCATAGCCGGCCGGATGCGCCTCACCGCCGACCTCGAGGATGTCGTGGACCTTCCTGCGCCAGCGCCGCCAGGTGGTCTCCGCTGCCATTCTTAAGCGTGCCCGGCGCGGCGCTCCACGCCTTCGCCCGTGCCGCCTGTGGGCGCGCTGCCAGCGCCTTCGATTGCTGCGGCGATCGCCTCCAGGGCCGCGTCGGCGCGCGCGCCATCCGGGCCGCCGGCTTGGGCCAGATCGGGACGGCCGCCGCCACCTTTACCGCCCAGCGCCTCGGCGCCGATGCGGACGAGGTCGACGGCATTGAACCGGCCGAGCAGATCCTCTGTCACGCCGACGACCAGGCCGCCCTTGCCATCAGGGGCCGTGTTGGCGATCGCCACCACACCGGACTTCACCTTGGCCTTACCCTCGTCGGCGAGAGACTTGAGATCGTTGTTCGGCAGGCCCGTCACGTGCAGCCGGAAGAAGGCGGTTCCCTTGACGTCGACGATATCGGACGCGTCACCTTGCGAACCGCCGGCGCCGCCCATGGCCAGCTTTTTCTGCGTCTCGGCTAAGTCCCGTTCGAGCTTGCGGCGCTCGTCGAGGACGGCGGCAAGCCGCGCGATCATCTCGTCGGGCGAGACTTTGAGAAGTTCTGCCGCTTCGCGCACGCGGGCGTCCTGGGCGGCGAGGAATTGGCGGGCGGCATCGCCGGTCAGCGCCTCGACGCGGCGGACCCCGGCGGCGACGGCGCTCTCGCCCACGATCTTGAGAACCCCGATATCGCCGGTGCGCTTGACGTGGGTACCGCCGCATAGCTCGATGGAATAGGCATGGCCCGCCTTGGGGCTTCCGGGCGCCACGCCCATGGAGACGACGCGAACCTCGTCGCCGTATTTTTCGCCGAATAGCGCTAGCGCGCCCTGCTCGATGGCCGCATCCGGCGTCATCAAATGAGTCTCGACGGCTGAGTTCTGGAGGATCATGGCATTGGCGATGTCCTCGACGGCGCGGATCTCCTCGGCGCTCATGGGCTTTTGATGGGAGAAGTCGAAGCGCAAGCGCCCCGGTTCCACCAGCGAGCCCTTCTGCGCCACGTGCCGGCCCAGCACCTCGCGCAGCGCCTCATGAAGAAGATGGGTCGCGGAGTGATGGGCGCGCGTGGCGGCGCGGCGCGCATGATCTACATCGAGCGCCACCATGTCGCCGATGGTCAGCCGGCCGGTCTCTAAAATTCCGTCATGGAGAAAGAGCCCGTGCAGCTTCTTCTGGGTGTCCTCGACCTTAAAGGCCGCCTCGCCGGCGATGCTGAGCATGCCGCGGTCGCCGACCTGCCCGCCGGACTCCGCGTAAAACGGCGTCTGGTTGACGATGACGATGCCGCGATCGCCTTGTTTTAGCGTGTCGACGCGCTTGCCGTCCTTGACCAGAGCGACGATCTCGCCCGAGGCGGTCTCGGTCTCGTAGCCTAGGAACTCGGTGGCGCCGAGCTCTTCCTTGAGTTCGAACCACAGCCGGTCGGTCGCCGCCTCGCCGGAGCCGGCCCAGGATTTGCGCGCATCGGCGCGCTGGCGCTCCATGGACGCGGCGAAGCCTGCCGCATCGACGGCGATGCCTTTTTCCTTCAGCGCGTCCTCGGTGAGGTCATAGGGGAAGCCATAAGTGTCGTAGAGCTTGAAGGCGACCGCGCCCGGCAGGGTGTCGCCCGACTTCAGATCCTCGACCGCCTCGTCGAGCAGGCCCAAGCCCCGCTCCAGCGTCTCGCGGAAGCGTGTCTCTTCGAGCTTCAAGGTCTCGGTGATCAAGTCTTCGCCGCGCGCGAGCTCAGGAAAAGCGCGGCCCATCTCGCCGATCAGCGTGGGCACGAGCCGATAGAGCAGCGGATCCTTGGCGCCGAGCAGATGGGCGTGGCGCATGGCGCGGCGCATGATGCGGCGGAGCACGTAGCCCCTGCCCTCATTGGAGGGCAGCACGCCGTCGGCGATCAAAAAGGCCGATGCCCGCAAATGATCGGCGATGATGCGGTGGCTCGGTGCGTGCTCACCTTGCGCCGGCACACCGGTCAGCTCGACGGAGGCCGCGATCAACGCCTTGAACAGATCGATGGCGTAATTGTCGTTGGTCCCCTGCATCACCGCGGCGATGCGCTCGAGCCCCATGCCGGTGTCGATGGAGGGGCGGGGCAAGTCGACGCGCGTGCCGTCCTCTTGCTGCTCGTATTGCATAAAGACGAGATTCCAGATCTCGACGAAACGGTCGCCGTCTTCGTCCGGACTGCCGGGCGGGCCGCCGGGCAGATGGGCGCCGTGATCGTAGAAGATCTCCGAGCACGGACCGCACGGGCCAGTATCGCCCATGGACCAGAAATTGTCCGAGCCGGCGATGCGCAGGATCTTGTCGTCGGTGAGACCGGCGATCTTCTTCCACAGGGCGGCGGCCTCGTCGTCGTCCACATAGACGGTGATCAGCAGTCTGTCCTTGGGCAGCGCGAGCTCTTCGGTCAAGAATTTCCAGGCCAGCGCAATGGCGCGCTCCTTGAAATAGTCGCCGAAGGAGAAATTGCCGAGCATCTCGAAGAAGGTGTGGTGCCGCGCCGTGTAACCGACATTGTCGAGATCGTTGTGCTTGCCGCCGGCGCGCACGCATTTTTGCGAAGAGGCCGCGCGCAGGGCTTTCGGCTTCTCCTGGCCGGTGAACACGTTCTTGAACGGCACCATGCCGGCATTGGTGAACATCAAGGTCGGGTCGTGGCGCGGCACGAGCGGGGCCGAGGGGATCACGACATGGTCGTTCTTAGCAAAGAAGTCGAGGAAGGCCGCACGGATGTCGTTGGTGCGGATGGGCACGCTATGGGCGCCGACATTCTTGGCCGTCGTCACCGCTGACCCGGCCTTCTTGGCGCTGGTCTTCGCGCTGGATTTGGCGCTGGATTTGGGCTTCCCGCTCGGGGATTTCGCGGCGCACATGGGTTTGGACTGGACCTTGGGTTCTCGCGCGTTTGCCATGCCGCACGTTAAGGCCACCCTACCCGATTCGGCCAAGCGCCAAGGCGAGGTCAAACCGGGTCGAGGCGGGGTCAAGGCGGGCTCGCGCGGCACCATACCATCACGAGACCGGCTCTCTTTGCCGTGAGACATAAGGTCTGGTTCAAAGCCTGTCCAGCGGTCAACGTCTGGGCCGTTCGGGGCAAAATGGCCTGCCCCGAACGCCCTCGCGGGCCGGAGCCTCTGCCCCGGCTTGGCGTCGACCGGCCGATCAGCCGGCGCGCTTTCCCTTCCGGCCGCTGCCGGCAATCGAGGTCACAACGGGTTCGGTTTCGGCTTCGTCCTCGCCCGCATCGCGAGCAGTCGCATCGCTCGCGGCCTCTTCGCTCACGGCCTTGTCGCCCGCGGCCTTGTCGCTCGCGGCCTTGTCGCTCGCGGCCTTGTCGCTCGCGATCTTGCCGCCCGCGCCGACCTCATCGCTAGCGGCCTCGCCTTCGAGGATCTTCCCGGCAATGAGGCCCGCATTCTGGCGAATGGCGGCCTCGATCTTGGCCGCGGTGGCCGGGTTCTCTTTCAGATAGGTCTTGGCGTTCTCGCGGCCCTGGCCGATGCGCTCAGAGTCGTAGGAGAACCAGGACCCGGACTTCTCGACGATGCCGGCCTTGACCCCGAGATCGACCAACTCGCCCATCTTGCAGACGCCCTCGCCATACATGATGTCGAACTCGACCTGCTTGAAGGGCGGGGCCACCTTGTTCTTCACCACCTTGACGCGGGTCTGGTTGCCGACCACCTCGTCGCGGTCCTTGATGGCGCCGATGCGGCGAATGTCGAGGCGGACCGAAGCATAGAATTTGAGCGCGTTGCCGCCGCTGGTGGTTTCGGGTGAGCCGAACATCACGCCGATCTTCATGCGGATCTGGTTGATAAAGATGACCATGCAGCGGGACTTGGAGATAGAGCCGGTGAGCTTGCGCAAAGCCTGGCTCATCAGCCGCGCCTGGGCGCCCATCTGCATATCGCCCATCTCGCCTTCGAGCTCGGATTTGGGCGTCAGCGCGGCGACCGAATCGACCACCAGCACGTCGATGGCGCCGGAGCGCACCAGGGTGTCGGCAATCTCAAGCGCCTGCTCGCCGGTGTCGGGCTGGGAGATCAGCACGTTCTCCAGATCGACGCCGAGCTTGCGGGCATAGATGGTGTCGAGCGCGTGCTCCGCGTCGACGAAGGCGCACACCCCGCCCTTCTTCTGGGCCTCGGCCACCACATGGAGCGCCAGCGTGGTCTTACCGGACGATTCAGGCCCGTAAATCTCAACGACGCGGCCGCGCGGGAGCCCACCAATGCCAAGCGCGATATCGAGGCCGAGCGAACCGGTGGGGATCGACTCGATCTCGACCACGGTCTCGTTCTGGCCGAGCCGCATGATCGAGCCCTTGCCGCAGGCCCGCTCGATCTGCGAGATCGCCGCTTCCAGCGCCTTCTCTTTGTCCATTTCCCCTCCAGCTTCGACAAGGCGCAATGCGGCGTTCGACATGAGTCTTCTCCCTTATTTCACAGCCCCAGGGCTGGCGTAAGCGGCATTCAGCCACTGTACACGCTTTGTTCTCTGTTGCCAAGATGTTCTCACCAAAAAATTGCAGGCCCAAAGAAAAGGGCCGCCCGGATTCGGGGCGGCCAGGGAAAAGCCCAGCAGTCTCAGCCTATTTGCAGCGGGTGCACCAGCACTTCCAGGGCCGGCAGATCCGCGTATAGCCCACCGGGCAGGACGGCCCGGTAAAGCGGCACGAGACTTGGTCGATCGGCGAATAGGTCTTCGCCGCACGCGGCAGGCCTTGGGTGCCGGAACCCACCGTGGCGTCGGCCTCGAAGCCGAGCGACCCGGCAAGCACAAGCGCAAAGATAGCTGTCAGAAGAATCGCAATCTTCCGCATTGTTCCCTCCTTCAGGACGACACCCCCGCCGTCCCCCACTGGAACGCGGGGATGCTAACGGGGTTAGCATAGCGCAGAATGGGCCGGGCTTCATGCGGAGAAGCCCGCGTTCTCTTCAACTTTCTCAAAGGGAATCGCCGGCCTCCCGCTATGATCGCCGGCATAGCAAAACGGGATGAGGCTTCGACCATGAGCGAGGACACGCGCCACAGCGCCCTGCAGGACAAGACGCTGCTCGTGCTCATCGTCTTGGTGTCGCTCGCCTTCGCCTGGATATTGTTGCCGTTCTACGGCGCGATCCTGTGGGCCATCATCCTCGCCACGGTGTTCGCGCCGGTGCATCGCTGGCTCCTAGAAGGACTGCCGGGGCGGCCCAATCTCGCTGCGCTGCTCAGCCTCCTCCTCATCATCGGCATCGTGCTGATCCCCTTGGCGTTCACGGCCGGGTCGCTCATTAGCGAAGCGACCACGCTCTATGACCGGGTGCAGTCGGGCGAGCTCAATCTGGGGAGCAAGCTGCAGCGCGTGCTCGAGGCGCTGCCCGGCTGGGCGTCGCGGCTGCTCGCACGCGTGGGCGTCACCGACGTGGGCGACATCCAGCAACGGGTGGTGGCGCTTCTGAAGGAAGGCGGCCAGTTCTTCGCCACGCAGGCGGTGCTCGTGGGCCAAGGCACGGCGAACCTCCTCATCAGCCTGTCCATCATGCTCTATCTGCTGTTCTTCCTGCTGCGGGACGGCGCGATGCTGGCGCGGCGGGTCAGCAACGCCATTCCCCTGGTCGGCGAGCAGAAGGGCAAGCTGCTGGACAAGTTCGCCATCGTGGTGCGCGCCATGATCAAGGGCACGATCCTGGTGGCCATCGTGCAAGGCTTTCTCGGGGGGCTGATCTTCTGGCTGCTCGGCATCCATGCGCCGGTGCTGTGGGGCGTGGTGATGGCCTTCATGTCGCTGTTGCCGGCCATCGGCACCGCCGTGGTCTGGTTCCCCGTGGCGCTTTACCTGCTCGCCACCGGGGCGCTTCTGAAGGGCATCGTCCTGATCGCCTTCGGCGCCGGCGTCATCGGCCTCGTGGACAATCTGCTCCGGCCCTATCTCGTGGGTAAGGACACGGCGATGCCGGACTATGTGGTGCTGATCTCCACGCTCGGCGGCATCGTTATCTTCGGGCTCAACGGCTTCGTCATCGGCCCGCTGATCGCCGCCATGTTCATCGCCGTCTGGGGCATCGCCGCGGGCGGCAGCGCGAGCACCTCGAAAGGCTAGGTTTCGGGACTTTTCGCGAGCTCTTTGTGCGCTACCGGCCATTCCTTATTGGTCCTACCGGCCTTCGGCCTGCTTGAGGGCGAGCGCCACTTTGAGCGCGATGCGGGGCGCCGAGAGGCTGCCCAGTTGCGCATGTTGGGCAGCAATACCCAAGCGAACGGACGCAGGCTCTCAGGTGCCCCGCAGTCCTTTGAAAGAATTAGGGAGCAAGTGGCAAAGCTCGCGCGATCATCGCGGCGAGACGATGACCCGCGCCTTAAGACCGCGCCTTCTCGCGGATTGGCGCGGTGGTCGCCGGCTCGGGCTCCGGCGCGTCGCGCAAGGCCACATCCACTGCCTCGCGATAGCCGTGGCGGTCGATGAACGGCCTTAAGCGCTCGGAAATACTTGTCACCAGTGGCCTGGGCAGACGGTAAGACGACACTTTGTGGTCGGAGCGGTCGGCGAGGAAGGCGCGCATCGGCCCTTCCGCCTCGTTGAAGTTGTCGATGCCGAGCTGCTGGTAGATGTCGCGCATCGCCTCGAGCGGATCCTTGACGAAATCCTCGTAGCGGATCTCGACGAGGTTCTTTTCGGGGATGAGGTGCCGGTCGCGCTCATAGGCGCGTGTGAAGCGCTCGTAGATGTCCATGACATAGTCGTCGAGCCAAGGATCGAGGCGTGGCGGGTTGTGCAAGCCTTGCGCCGAATAGAGCGCGCGCCACAGCTTGACCGTGGAGGGAAACACCTTGAGCGGATTGCGCGCGATGAACACCCAGCGCGCGTCGGGGAACAGCTTGCTCAGCACTTTGATGCGCGCGGCGTTGGGCGGCGTCTTCATCACCAGGGGCTTGCCATGCTTCAGCATGAGCCGCCGGTAGAACCACATATAGGCTTTCGCCCAGCTCTCCACCTTCTCCTCCGGCAGCCCCTCGAAATCGAGATATTCGCTCTCGACGGGCCCGCGCCGCGGCCAGGCCATGGTGCTCAGGGGCGTGCCTTGACCCAGCATGAGCATCGCGAACTCTTCTTCCTGCGGCCGGTCGAAACCCACCGGCACGTCGTCCTGCGGCCGATGCTTGGGCAACAGCCCTTTCGAGACACGGTCGAGCGTGCCTTCCGTCAGCAGGAAGTGGTGCGGCATGAAGCACTCATAGGTCGTCGGGTAGGCGAGGTTCGGGTCCTCAGAGAAGAGATCGTGCAGCAGCGTGGTGCCGCTGCGCCAATGACCGATGACGAAAATCGGCGGCTGATCGAGCGGCAGGCTCTCCGCCTTTCTCTTGTAGAGCGCCTCGGAAATCCAAGTGAGCGGCGTATTCCACGGCACCCAGAGAAACAGCGCCAAGGTGTCCGGGATACAGTTCGCCGTGAAGGAGAAGCGGCCGCGCCAGAACAGCCGCATCAGCGTCATGAAGCGCATGCCAAACCAGACATAGACCAGCCGGCCGCCATAGCGCTCGACGGTGAGGCCCATTTTCTTCTTCTTATGCCGCTTTCGCCGCTTGCCGTCTTCTGCGGGCGGCATGACCTCGTAATCGGGCACGCGGATACTCCAGATCAGGGATAGATTTCGCGTCTCGCCTTAGACGCGATCGGTGCGCAAGGGAAGCCCCCAAAGGGACGCAATCCTAAGCCTCAAGGCCCCTAGCCTTCCAGCGCGGACTTCACCGCGGCGGCGAGCTGCTTCAGATCGAACGGCTTCTGCAGGAACATAAACTCTTCGTTCTCCGCGAGATTGCGGCGGAAGGCGTCCTCCGCGTAGCCCGAGATGAAGATGATCTTGAGGTCCGGATGGTCCTTGCGGAGCTGCTTCATCAGGGTGGGGCCGTCCATCTCCGGCATCACCACATCGCTCACCACGAGGTCGACATCGCCGTCATGTCCCTCGAAGACTTCCAAGGCTTCCGCGCCGGTCGAGGCCTCGAGTACCTGATAGCCGCGCTGGCCGAGCGCGCGGGCGGCAAAGCTTCTGACGGCATCCTCGTCCTCGACCAGCAGCACGGTGCCGCGCCCGGTCAGGTCCTTCGGCTTTTCGGGCTTGCGCTCCAGCTTGGCGGGCTCTTGATCCACTTCCGCCGCGCCTTGGATGTAGCGCGGCAGGTAGACGCGCATCGCCGTGCCGTCGCCCTCCTCGCTCTCGGCGAAGATATAGCCGCCGGTCTGCTTGACGATGCCGTAGACCGTGGATAGGCCGAGCCCGGTACCGCGGCCGATCTCCTTGGTGGAGAAGAACGGCTCGAAGATCTTCTGCTTCACGGCCTCGCTCATGCCGGTGCCCGTGTCGCGAACTTCGATCATCACGTACTCGCCGGGCGGCACATGGCTCAGGCCCAGCTCGCGCGATTGCAGCTCGCTCACATTGGCGGTGCGGATAGCGAGCTTGCCGCCGTCGAGCATGGCGTCGCGCGCATTGACGGCGAGGTTGATGACGACCTGCTCGAACTGATGGAGATCGGCTTTCACCGGCCACAAATCGCTCGCCTGATCCAGCGTGAGTTCGACGTTCTCGCCGAGGAGCCGCCCGAGCAAAATGGAAAGTTCCGATAAGACGTCGCCGAGCTGGAGCACTTGCGGGCGCAAGGTCTGCTGACGCGAGAAGGCAAGCAGTTGGCGCACCAGGCCCGCGGCCCGGTTGGCGTTCTGCTTGATGTTCATAATGTCCTGGAAGGCCGGGTCGGTGGGCCTGTGGTTCAGCAGCAGGAAATCGGAAAAGCCGATGATCGCCGTGAGCATGTTGTTGAAGTCATGGGCGATGCCGCCGGCAAGCTGACCGACCGCCTGCATCTTCTGGCTCTGGGCGATCTGCATTTCCAGCGCGCGCTGCTCGGTCGTGTCGATGGCATAGGCGATCGCCGCCTCGCTTTCGCCTTGGGCATGCTCGATGGGGCTCAGATAGAGCCGCCCGCTGCGCTCGCCAGGGCCGGCGAAGGTCACGTCCACCGGCTCGATCAACCCTTGGCCCGCTGTCACCGCCTCGAGCGCCTTGCGCAGATCCGTATGACTGGACGCTTCCACGAAGCTCTCGAGACTTTCCATCTTGCCGCTGTCGGTATCGGCGCCGAACATGCGTGCGAAAGCCGCGTTGGTGGCGCTGACGACGCCGTCCGCATTCACCGTGGCGATGGCGATCGGGGCGGCGTGGAACAGCCGCGCAAATCTGAGTTCGGCGGCGCCCGCCTCTTCCGCCTCGCCAGGACCGCGGTTGAGGATCAGCACATGGGCGAGATGGTGCCCGCGCGGCAGGCGATGCAGCACGCGCACCGGCATCGTGGTGCCGTCGGCCTTGAGAAGATCGATGTCGAAATGCCGGATGCCGCCTTGCGTCTCGCCGCGGCCCGCGCCGGCGATCAGCGCGGCGCTGTCATCCGACATGATCTGGCCGAGCTTGAGCGGCCGGTTGGAGACCTCCGACAGATCAAGCCCCAACAACTGCGCCAGCGTCGCGTTGAGGTATTCGATGCCGCCATCCGCGTCGGCGGAGAAGAATCCGGCCGGCGCATTGTCGAGATAGTCGACGGCGGCTTGCACCTTGGCGAAGCTCGTCTCCTCGCGGGCACGGTCCTGGGTAATCTCATCGACCTGCCACACCACGAGCGCGCCCTTGCGCCCCGAACTCGGATCGGGCGGCATGGGCTGCACGGAGATGCGAAACCAGCGCGGAGTTACGCCGTCTTCGTCTTGGACTTCGCCGGGAGGCGGCAGGCGGAACTCCTCTTTCAGCCGGCGTCCCTGCTGCGCGGCCCGGGCCAACCGGAAGATGGCTTCCGCCAGATGCGGGTTGCCACCGAAGGCCCGGTCGGGGGGCGGCACGGTGGCCTCCGCGTCGAGCCCCAGCAATTCGCGATAAGACCGGTTGGCGTAGAGCACGCGTCCGCCCGGATCGGCGATCAGCGCCCCTTGCGGCAGGTTGTCGACGAAGGCCTTGGTCAGATCGTTGCGGGCGTGCCGCTGGCCGAAATAGAGGATGCCGACGGCGCCGGCGAACAGGCAGAACACCCCGACCACGGCAAGGCCGGCGAGAATCGCGAGCACGAAGGGCTCGGCCATTTCGCGCGACACCATGGCAAGCCCGACGGCGGCCACGGCGAGCGCGAGCGCGAGAAGCACGACAAGCCCGACACTGCCGTCCCTTTCGGGACGGTCGGCGGCGGGCTCGGCATAGCGGATGGGCGCGTTGATATCTGTCATACCTTGGGAAAATACCCGATTCGATTTGTCTTGACCGGAGATTGTCATGGGCGCGGGGTCCTGTCGCGGCCCGCGGAATCGCTTCATGCAGGGGACCGATCCTCAAGGTGCAGCCTTCCGGCTAAAGTGCTGTTAAGCTGGCCTTCCCAAGGGAGGCTTCCGCTATGGAATTCGACACCCTCATCCTCGTCGTCGCGATCTTCCTCTTTGGCGTCGCACTCGCCGCGCTCATGGTCTGGGCGTTCAGAGCGTTCTTCGGCAAGTCCAGCGGAAGCGCTTCGCGCAAGGCCCGGGAGAAGCGCCTCGCCATCGTCGAGACCACCGCCGTGGACTCCAAGCGCACCCTCTATCTTCTCCGCCGTGACGACGTGGAGCACCTGGTCATCATCGGCGGGCCCGTGGACGTTGTCGTGGAGACGGGAATCAAAGGCCGTCCCCATCTCGGGCCGCCCCATGACGATGTGATTATCGCCAAGACCGAGGCGCGGCCGACCACCCCCGATTTCAGCAAAACCTAAGCGTTTTTGCGCCGATTTCGGTTGACCGTTGCTAAAATATCACTATCGGTTTTGCTTGAGGTGGGCCGCCAGTTGCGGTAAATAGTGAACATGGTCTTACGGTGGCCCTGATGGGCAGGCGGATGGAGCGACGCCGGTAGTTTCAATCGCCCGTATCGTAAGAACGCCGGCAGTTCCCTGCTAATGGTCCGACACCGACTGGTTTACCAGTCATGTCAGTCCCCCAAACACTTCCACTCCCCGCCCTCCAGCGGGGAGTTTTTTTATCCCCGCACCAGAACTCCTGGCTAAGCTTGGGCCCATGGTTTGGCTCATGGTTCGCGGACAAATCCCCTCCCTCTCGCTGGCAGCGGCTCTCGTCTTGTCGATTGCCGCCGCCCTCACGGGATCCGCGCGCTCCGTCGAGGCGATGCCGAAGGACTTCGTCTATCTCCGCGACGTCGCGCCCACCATCCAGCAGGACATGCGCTATGCGGGCCCGGACAATTTCACCGGCAAGCCCGTCCCCGGCTACGTGGCCCCGGAATGTGTGCTGGTGCGCCAAGCGGCCGAGGCGCTGAAGAAGGTTCAGGAAGATCTCAAACCGAAGGGGCTGACCTTACGGGTCTACGACTGCTACCGGCCGACGGAAGCGGTCGCTGCCTTCGTGGCCTGGGCCAAGGAGCCCGGCAACCGCCGCGCCAAAGAGACCCATTATCCCAATCTGCGAAAGACGGCCCTGTTCCCCGACTACATCGCGACGCGCTCCGGCCATTCGCGGGGCGCGACCCTCGACCTGACATTGGCGCCGATCGGCGCGGCCGATACGCCCGCACAAGACGGGCACTGCACGGCCCCGCAAAAGACCGCCGCGCCGGACGGCAGCCTCGCCATGGGCACGACCTTCGACTGCTTCGATGTGAAGGCGAACACGAAGGCGTCCGGCCTCACGCCGCTCGAAATCAAGAACCGCACCTTGCTGCGCGAGGCGATGCAAGCCCGCGGCTTCAAGCCCTATCCGTTCGAATGGTGGCACTACACGTTTCAGCCCGAGCCCTACCCTGACACCTGTTTCGACTTTCCCATCCGGCCGAGAACCGACGTCGATCAGTGAGCGCAGACGGCGCACAGATCGTCGAGACGGCCGTGCCCGCGCGGCTCGACCGGCTGCGCTGGGGGCGGTTCCACACCCTCGTCGTCGTGGCGCTCGGCATCACCTGGGTGCTCGACGGGCTCGAGGTGACGCTGGCCGGCGCCGTGGCGGGGGCGCTGAAAGAAAGCCCCGTTCTCCAACTGACCAATGCCGAGGTGGGGCTGGCCTCGAGCTTCTATCTGGCCGGCGCCGTGCTCGGCGCGCTGTTGTTCGGCTGGCTCACGGACCGGCTCGGGCGCAAGCGGCTCTTCTTCATTACCCTTGCGGTCTATCTCGTGGCCACGGCGGCGACGGCGTTCTCCTGGAACTTCGCCAGCTTCGCCCTGTTCCGTTTTTTGACCGGGGCCGGCATCGGCGGCGAGTACACCGCCATCGCCTCGACCATCCAGGAATTCGTGCCGGCGCGTTATCGCGGGCATACCGACCTCATCATCAATGGCAGCTTCTGGATAGGGGCGGCGGCCGGTGCCGGTGGTTCCATCGTGCTGCTGGACCCGTCCGTGTTGCCGCCCGATATTGGCTGGCGCGCTGCCTTCTTCATCGGTTCGGTGCTCGGCTTGGGGATCTTGGTGATGCGGTCCTGGATCCCGGAATCGCCGCGCTGGCTGATGACCCATGGGAGGCCTGAGGAGGCCCACGCGATCCTCGACCGCGTCGAGGATCGCGTGGGCGGTCACGATGTGCCGGAAGACGAGCCCGCGAAGTTCCGGCTGACCTCGCGGCGTTTCACGCCGCTGTCCGAAGTCCGGCATGCGCTGTTCGATCTCCATCGCCAGCGCACCCTGGTCGGGCTCGCGCTGATGGTGGCGCAAGCCTTTTTCTACAACGCGATCTTTTTCACCTACGCGCTGGTGTTGACCGATTTCTACGACATCGCGGCGAGCCAGGTGGGCTGGTACCTCCTGCCCTTTGCCGCCGGGAATTTTCTTGGGCCGCTGCTGCTCGGTCGCCTGTTCGATACGATCGGCCGCCGCCCCATGATCGCTTTCACCTATGCGCTGTCAGGGATCTTGCTGGCGCTGACCGGCGCGCTGTTCGCAGCGGGCATGTTGTCGGCCACAATGCAGACGGTCTGTTGGACGGTGATCTTCTTCTTCGCTTCGGCCGCGGCGAGTTCCGCCTATCTCACCGTCAGCGAAACCTTCCCGCTGGAGATCAGGGCGCTGGCCATCGCCTTCTTCTATGCGGTCGGCACCGGCATTGGCGGCATCGGCGCGCCATGGCTATTCGGTGCGCTGATCGACACAGGCTCGCGCATGAGTTTGTTCGCCGGCTATTTGCTCGGGGCGGGATTGATGCTTGGCGCCGCGATCATCGCCGCGCGCTACGGCGTTGCCGCCGAACGGAAGCCGCTCGAAGACGTGGCCACACCGCTCTCGGCGGCAGACTGATTACTCGTCGCGGTAAACGCGCTCGCGGCGTTCGTGACGCTCTTGCGCCTCGACGCTCAACGTGGCGATGGGCCGTGCATCCAGCCGCTTCAGGCTGATCGGCTCGCCGGTCTCCTCGCAATAGCCGTACGTGCCGTCCTCGATGCGCACCAGCGCGGAATCGATCTTGGCGATCAGCTTGCGCTGACGGTCGCGCGCCCGAAGCTCAAGCGCCCGCTCGGTCTCGGAGGTCGCACGATCGGCGATATCGGCATGTTGCTCGGAATCGTCTTGCAGATGCTGCAGCGTCTCCTTGGTGGAGCGCAGTATCTCGTCGCGCCAGTTGAGGAGCTTGCGGCGGAAATAGGCCCGCTGCCGATCATTCATGAACGGCTCGTCTTCCGACGGCCGATAATCCTCGGGGATAGTCTTTTTCTTTGCAGTCGCCATGACACTCATGTCCAGACGCATTCCGTTCGTTGGGCTCGTGGCCGGGCTCCCCTGCCCGACGCGCTCTTCAGCGATACCGCCCGTCAGGCAGCCCCGTATTTACGGAAGCGAGTCAACAAGTCAAGGCAGCACTCAGGGTTGACAAATGCGCCAAGCATCGATCGGGGGAGGATCGCGGAATCGTCATATTTGCTAGGCGGGGCCAGGACTTGCCGCGCACATTTGTTGTGCAGTGCGGCCGGATCGAGAGGTACCAGATGTTCCTTGGCTCTTCCTTCGTCTCGCTTGGCAGGCTATGAGGCGCATGGCACGGGGTCATCAGCGCAAAGGACGGATCTGAAGCGTGCCGATCTCCACCTATACGCACGCCGCCGGCGACGCCGTCCGCAATGTCGGCGATTTCGCCTCGGGCCTCGTCGCGCCGACAATTCGGCTCGGCGTCACCGGGCTAGCGCGCTCCGGCAAGACGGTGTTCATCACCGCGCTGGTGCACAATCTCATCGCTGCTGGCCGCCTGCCGTTCTTCGATGCCGCGGCGGAAGGGCGCTTGCTGCGCGCCTATCTGGAGCCCCAGCCGGATGAGATCGTGCCGCGCTTCGAATACGAGAAACATCTCGCGGACCTCACCGGCAACCCGCCGACATGGCCCGACAGCACGCGGCGCATCAGTCAGCTTCGTCTCACGCTCGAATATGCCTCGACACGGTTCTGGAAGCGCCAGTTGGGGCGCGAGCGTTTGCATATCGACATCGTCGACTATCCGGGCGAGTGGCTGCTCGATCTACCGCTTCTGCAACGCGACTACGCCTCGTGGTCGCGCGAGGCGATCTCACAATCCCGTGAGACAGACCGCAAGGCGATTTCGAAGGACTGGCATCAGGCGCTCGGCACATCCGATCCAAATGCGCCCGCCGACGAGGCGTTGGCTGCGAAGCTCTCCGAGGCGTTCAACGGGTATTTGCGCGCGGCGCGGTCCGATCAGTATGCGCTCTCCACGCTGCCGCCCGGGCGCTTTCTGATGCCCGGCGATCTCGAAGGCTCGCCGGCGCTGACCTTCGCGCCGCTCGACGCCGAGGGCGAGGACAGTTTCGCGCGCGGCTCGCTGTGGGCGCTGATGGAGCGGCGCTACGAAGCCTATAAGACCTATGTGGTGCGGCCGTTCTTCCGCGATCATTTTGCGCGGCTCGACCGCCAAATTGTGCTGGTCGACGTGCTCGCCGCGCTGAATGGCGGGCCCGCTGCGGTGGCCGATCTCGAACGCGCCATGACGGAGATCTTGGAATGCTACCGCACGGGGGCGAACAGCCTGTGGTCGAGCCTGTTCAGCCCGCGCATCGACCGCATCGTGCTGGCCGCGACGAAAGCGGATCATTTGCATCATGAGAGCCACGACCGGCTCGAGGCTATCTTATCGCTGCTCACGGACAAAGCCTTGGAACGCGCGCGCTATCATGGCGCCGAGGTGAAGGTGCTGGCGCTTGCCGCGGTGCGCGCCACCCGCGAGGGGCAAGCCAAGCGCAACGGCGAGACCCTGCCGTGCATCGTCGGCTATCCGTTGGCGGGCGAGAAAATCGGCAACCGCACCTTCGACGGCAACGAGCCCTTCGCCATCTTCCCGGGCGATCTTCCCGAAGACCCTAGAAGGGCGCTGTCAGGCTGGAAGACGGAGGATGGCACCATGCGCTTCGTGCGCTTCCGCCCGCCGGACCCCCAGCCGCTGCCTTCCGGTGGCTTCGCGCCGTTCCCAAATATCAGGCTCGACCGCGCCATCCAGGCCCTGATCGGAGACCGCCTAGCATGACCAAGCCCACACGCCGGAAGCCGGCATCATTCCGCGTGGAAGAGGTCGAGGTGTTCGAGCCGCCGGAACTGGCGCCGGCCACCCTTCCCGCCGAAGCCTCGCCGCCCGCGCAGGTCCGCGCCCTGCCCAATCTGGAGCGTGGCTTGCGCTGGGGCAGCATCTTCCTCGGCGCGCTCGGCGGGCTCGTCAGCCTCATCGCCTCGTTGTGGCTCTACGACTGGGTGATCGAGCTCATCGGCCGGGACGACTGGATCGGCTGGGCCACGGTCGGCCTGCTTGGTCTCGTGCTCTTCGCGCTTCTCATGATCATCCTGCGCGAAATGGCAGGACTGTTGCGCTTGGCCCGTCTCGGCAAGATCCGTCACGAGGCGGACAGCGCCGCGCGGCAGAACGACAAGGCGCTCGCGATCGATGTCACGCGGCGGTTGAAGCGCTTCTACGACGGACGCGAAGACCTCGCCTGGGGCTTGCAGCGGCTCGCCGAGCACGAGCACGACATCATGAACGCCGAAGAGCTGCTGCGGCTGGACGAGCGCACACTCATCGCGCAGCTCGATCCCGTCGCGCGCAGCATCGTCGCCGCCTCCGCCAAACGCGTCTCGGTAGTGACCGCCGTCAGTCCCAATGCCGTGATCGACATGATGTTCGTCGCCGCGCAGAACATGCGCATGCTGCGCAAGCTCGCCACGTTGTACGGCGCGCGGCCGGGCACGCTCTCGCTGCTCAAGCTCGCGCGCATGGTGGTGACGCATATCGTGCTCACCGGCGGTATCGCGCTCGGCGACGACGTGATTCAACAGGTGATCGGACACGGGCTGACGGCCAGGCTTTCGGCTAGGCTCGGCGAAGGCTTGTTCAACGGCGCGCTCACCACGCGCATCGGCATCGCCGCGATCGATGTGTGCCGTCCCCTGCCCTACGTGGAGCAACAGCGTCCGCGTTTCCGTGAGTTGGTGGCCGAAGTTGCCGGCATACGGTGAGAGGCTCAGCTTAGAAGCTTGCAGCCGTCCAGGGCGACGGTCTCCGAACGGCCGTCGTTGAATCTGAGCGTCAGCGTGATCTCGTCGGCGCAGGCCAGTCCGCCCGCACTGATGCGGAAGCCGCTGGTACGGTCACTCGAGCTCTGCGACTGGGGCCTGATGGCCGGCGTGTTGAAGGTGTAGGAAACGCCGACCAAGCGGCCGTTCACCTTGGCGGGGGGCTCGAGCCAGAGCTCAAAGTGATAGAGGGGCCGGCTTCGCTCGGAGCCCTTGATCTCGGTGACCTTGGACTTCACCCAATTCGCGATCTCGGCGCTGGCAAGCTCCATAGGTGCGCTCGTCGTGGCCGGCGCTGCCTTGGTCGCCTGTGCGGATTTCGTAAGGTCAGGCCGTGGCCCCAACGGACTGAACGGCACCGGCTCCACCGCGTCCCAGGGAAGCTGCTCGGCCGCCTTGGAGAACGTGGCGAAGACCCTGCGCTTTTTCTCGTCGTCTTCTTTCGGTGGACGGTTCCAGATCAGCTCCCGCGGAATCTCGCTCAAGCCCGCGAGATTTGGCTCCGCGTCCTTTGGGGGTATGACCTTGGGGGGTGTGACGATGGGGACCGGCGCGAGCGCCATCGACAGGAGCCGGTTTACCGGCGTGGGCTCCGCGAAGGAAAGGCTGGCTTCCGTCTTGGCTTTGGCGAATTTGGCCATCACGGTCTCGCCGCCGGGCGTGGCCTGATGCATGGGGGCTTCATGCGCCGCCTCGTCGTCGGGCAGCAGGATCGCACCGGCTGCCAGAACAAAAGCTGCCAACGTTACGACAACGGCCGACAGACGCCCGCGGGGCCCGACACGGAAGCCGCGAACCGCTGACGTGACTGTCTTTGCCTTGGCCGCAAGACGCCGCATGAGTCGGAAGCCCTCTTAACTAGAAGCCTACCATAAGCCCGGAGTCAGGTCAGAAAAACGGTGGGTCGCCCGTCGGAACGGGTGCAGATTCTGCGGTTTCCGGGCCCTGCGGCACCATGCCCGTGACGCCCAAGATCGCCGCTCGCAGAGCTCGGTTTTGCCCGCCCCGGTGGATATCGGGGATAATCGTCGCGCGGCTGAAGCCGTCCGGGCGCGTTGATGTATTCTTCAAATCGTGAGCTGGCCGGTTGTGGAAGGTGCCGGCGGAGAAATCCGAAAGCACCGGGAAATGATCGAAAGGCTCGCGAGGGCAAGGCAAGCCCGAGGTCGTCCAGAGCCATGGACGGCTCAAGGCGGCGGGAAATGTAGACGCGAAGTACCACGGTCTGGCGGCGTCGCCGCAATACCGTGAGGCGGGGCCGACAGGGTCCTTCGCGCCTCTGATCCCACCGCTAACTGGTTCCAACCCGGCCAGGGACGGAACCACGTCGTAGCAACGCGACGCTAAATAAGGGCCGTGGTCAGGTCACGCTGCTGGCTTTGTGGGCAACCATGGAGCAAAGCGCGCGGCCAAGGGGCCGAAAGGTCCCGCGGCGCCGACTGATCGTCCCCAACGGGCGTGAGGCCGACATCGCAACAGGGAGGCGGGGCCCCAAAGCTCCGCCTTTCCTTGTTCTTGCCCCCCAACCTCTCTTCCTTTCGTCCCGGCTCGACCGATAAGATCGCGCCCTATGGGACCAATTCTCTCTTTTGCCAAGATGCTTGCGGTTACGGCGGCTTTGGCCGCAACGCTCGCCGCCTGCAGCACGGTCGGTAGCCTGCAGGGATCCGAGGACGGCGCCTCGACCGAGAAAGAGGCGCGCAACATGCGGCCCGACGACCCGCTGGCCAGGCCAACGCAGGTGGCTTGGACCTCGGCGCGCGCGACCCGCTGCGGATTCATTTTCAGCCCGCAGCAGCTTCGCTCGAACTATCTCAACGCGGAGGCCTCCTATGGCCATTCGCCACAACAGATGAAAAAGATCGAGACGGCCTACGACTACACGCGCGAATCCGTGCTCCTCGGCATCAAGGACGACCTCCGCTACTGCAACAAGGAACGTCTCGACGCGATCAGGCACGACCTCAATCGCTATCTAGCCGGCAACTACGCGCCGACGGCGCGCATGGCGCGTTAGGGATCCTAGTCGAGCGCGCTGTTCACCGGCGTGTGCGGCTTGGTCGCCGTGGGTAGGGGCGGCGCCGGCTCAAGCTTGATCCGCGTGGCGATGCGCATCAGGAGCGTATCGTCCACCTCACCGGCGAGCAGATAGGAGATGCCGTCCTCGGCCCATACGACCGTGGCGATCTTGCCGATGCGTCCTTGAGAGAGGACATCGGGGCCGTCCCCCTTCATCGCGTACAGCGCCAAGGGACCGCCCTGTCCTCCTAGATACAGAATTTGGGCGAGCGGCTGATCGCCAAAGCGCAAGGCCTGCGAGCGCACGAAGCGGAAGCCTTGCGCCTCGAGATTTGGCAGCTTCGGATCGGCACCCAGAATCCGCGAGAGCTGGAACGCCACCAAGTCGTAGTTGGCTTGGCTCTCGAGACCGACCTCCAGAGTCTGACGGCTCAGAAGCGCATGGGCGCGCACCGCCTCGTCTTGCCAATTGTCCGCGGCGGCTTGAGGCGTAGGCGGCGTAAGCTGCGGCGCGGAGCCTAGCCCCGGCAGCGACAACGGCCAGCCATAACCTGCCGATGCAATGCCAAGGGCCGCGGCAATACCCACCCCAATGAGAGCCAGCTTCGCGGCACGCCACGATATGAAGAAACCGTCTTCCTGTGGAGCCGAGACGGCGGAGACGTCCATCTCCTCCCCCGCCAAGATTGCCTCGAACGCGGCTTCGAGACGCGCATGCGCGTGCTTGAGCGCGTCGACACGCGCGGCCAGGACGTCGTCCTGATCGAGCACCTGCTCCACCGCGCGGATTTGCTTGCGCGCCAGTTGCCCATCGACATAGGCCACGAGAAGTTCGTCGCTGAGTTCGGTCATGGTGAGCCCCTGAGCTCTTCGGGATAGAGGGTTTCAACGACCGCCGCGGCCGGGGCCGGCGCACGCGTGCTCAAGCGGTCGGCGAGAGACGCACTGATGCGGATAAGACGCCCGGCGATGGTCTCCGGCGCAACATCGAGAATGTCGGCGGCGTCCTCATACTCGAAGCCTTCCCCATAGACGAGCAGCAGCGTGAGACGCTGTTGGGCCGGCAAGCCGCCGAGAAAGGCGACGACGGGCGCGTCGAAATAGGTATCGCCCTCCAGGCAGAACAGCTCGCCGAAGTGTGCGCCATCAATCTTGGTCTGCGCGACCGGGTCGGTATGGCCGCGCAATTCGTGCAGCCAATGCCGGTAAATCTCACCGAAGGCCCAGACATCGAGCCCGGTCCCGCGCTGATAGCGATGTTGCTCCGCCAGCATGGCTTGCAGCGCGCGGCCGAGCAGGCCCGTGCCTGCGTCACGCGCGCCAACGAGCACGTCGGCGAAACGTTTTAGTCTCGGCAACATAGCGATGAGGCCGGGCCTCACGGAGTCATGAAAATCTTCTGCCTGCACGCCTCTATTCCCCGCCGCTCGGGGTTATGTGCCGGCCGTCGCGTCAGGTCCCCCTCGCGAATCGAGAGGATAGCACATTCGAGAGACAGCCGTGCCGTGCAGAACTGGCCGTTTGCCCAAAAACTACTTGCGTCATGGGCCAGCGTGCCCAATCTTTACGCATGAGGGGGAATTACCCATGACGGTCGTACCCCACGGCTCAGGGGGCGCGGAGTCTGAAGCCGTCGGCCAAACGCGTCGGCGTGCTCCGGTTGCGGCTGCAAGTGCCGCTCCACAGCCAAAGGAAGCGACGGTGAACGCCGTGGCCACGGATCGGAGCGCATGGCGAAGCCGCCTTGCAGGACGCATCGCCAATCTCGCCGACAAGACTTCGAGCCAGACCAAGCAAGCCACCAAGCAGGGCCTGGCTCGCGCGGCCAAGTATGGCCGGGGCAATATGCTGCCCGAGATCGAGCGCACCGGCGCCAAGCTCAAGGAGCATGCCAACGCCAAGCAGCTGAAGAAGGATTACCGTACATTCCTGCACTGGCTGCACGAGCGCGTACTCGATCCGCCAAAAGAGCAATTATTCTTCAATACGACCAAGGACCCGGTTGCGCTCTCCGGACTCACCATCGGCTACGCCAATCGCGAGCATGGCCACGACTACCGGCCGACGCCGTGCCAATTGTTCGAGTGGACACTCGCGGCGGTCGATGACGACTTCTCGAAGCTCACCTTCGTCGACTATGGCGCCGGCAAGGGCCGCGTGCTGCTGCTTGCGGCCGAGCATCCCTTCGCGGCGGTGGCCGGTGTCGAATTTGCCTCGGAGCTGCAAGACGCCGCGGAGATGAACATCGCGCAGTACCCGCGCTCACGCATGCTGTGCCGTACTGTGGAATGCGTACTCGAAGACGCCAGTCAGGTGGGGCCGCCGGATGGCGAGGCCGTCCACTACTTTTTCAATCCATTCTCGCGCGAGGTGTTCGCCGAGGTCCTGAACAACATCGTGGTTTCCTATCGCCATAAGCCGCGGCGGATGTACCTCGTTCTGGTGGACCCGGTGGCGACGGATCTCGTGGATGCGAGCGGTGTGTTCGCGCGGGTCGAGTTGCCACCGCACGAACGCTTCAAGGTGCGGCTGCTCAGTCCTTACGACGTCGCGATCTACCGTTCTCTCGCCTAGGCGCAACCCACCGACAACGCTACTTCACGCCGAGCTTCTTCTGGAGGTTCGACGACGACGTCGTGTACTGGAAGATCAGCTTCTTATCCGGGTGCACGTATTTGTGGGCCTGCTGCGCCATGAGCGCGGCTTCATGGAAACCTGAGAGGATCAGCTTCAGCTTGCCCGGATAGGTGTTGATGTCGCCGATGGCGAAAATGCCGTTCTCGCTCGTCTCGAACTTCTCGGTGTCGACGGGGACCAAGTTCTCTTCGAGATTAAGCCCCCAATTGGCGACGGGACCGAGCTTCATGGTGAGCCCGAAGAAGGGCAGCATGACTTCGGCCGGTTGCTCGAAGGTCTCTCCGTCGGAACCCTTGACCGTCGCGCCGGTGAGCTGGCCGTCGTCACCGTGGAGCGCCGTCACCTGCCCGAGCTTGAAGGCGATGTTCCCGCTCTCCACCAGCTCCAGCATCTTCGCGACCGAGGCCGGCGCCGCGCGGAACTCGGAGCGCCGATGCAGCAATGTCAGCGACTTGGCCACCGGCTGAAGATTCAAGGTCCAGTCGAGCGCGGAGTCGCCGCCGCCGACGATGAGCACGTCCTTGTCCTTGAACGCATCCATCTTGCGGACCGAATAATAAACCGACGTGCCCTCGTACTGCTCGATGCCCGGCAGCGGCGGCCGCTTCGGGGTGAAGGAGCCGCCACCGGCGGCGATGACCACGATCTTGCATTCGAATGCGGTGCCGGCGTCGGTGATCAGGCGGAAG
>Ga0307380_10000781_pt1 | contig 47811 bp, 35 predicted proteins | sample UN3MG_FD_202239 | JGI IMG/M metagenome (GOLD analysis project Ga0307380, IMG submission 202239) | Soil microbial communities from Risofladan, Vaasa, Finland - UN-3 | ecosystem: Environmental > Terrestrial > Soil > Coastal area > Acid sulfate soil | place: Finland: Risofladan, Vaasa | collected... | reverse complement strand
AAGGGGGCGGCGGAGCCTCAAGCGGCTGGAGAGCTCCGCCGCCCCCTTCGGGGGCTGGGTCTTCTTCTCGGACGCAAACCCACGGTTCCGCTTCGCTGCACCGTGGGCTGTACTCCGCCACGCCCTAAGGGCGTTCACGTTGCACCCTTGACCGTAGGAGATTACACGCACCCGTATTGACATCCCGTCTCCTTGTGCATTAGAATGGGCGCGGAGGACTTGGAGGCAGCGCGTGCTCATGCGGCACACCGGACCCTTTGGCTTCCTCGTGCCACTGCTGGCCGCCACAACGGCCGTGGCAGTGCCGGTCGAGGGTCCGGCCACGCAGGCGCCCCCGAAGGGGAGGCCGACGCAGGCGGCCAACCCAGGGGAGATCCCGGCTCTGGTCGCCAGGCTCGCCTCCGAGGGCTGGCAGGACCGCGAGAAGGCTATGCGCGACCTCATCGCCCTCGGCGACGCCGCGCGGCCCGCCCTCCGCGAGGCACGCCGAAGCCACGACCCGGAGGTCCGCTGGCGCGCCGCCTACGCCCTCTCGCTCCTCGACATCACGCTCGAGCCCATCGAGTCCGACGCCGCCCGCACCCTCTACACCTCGGCCGCGCGGGCCCGCGCCCAGAAGGGGGGGGCGGACGCCGCTCGCGAGCTCTACGCCGAGGTCATCGAGCGCTTCCCGACGAGCCGCTGGGCCGCGGCCGCACGCGAACGCCTCGCCGCCCTGCGCGCCGAGGCGGCGCGCAAGGACCAGGCGCCCCCGACCCCGGAGGCCATCGAGCAACTCGTCGCCCAGCTCTGCCACCCCTCGTGGAGCGAGCGGCAGACGGCCTCGCAGCGTCTCGCCCGGCTCGGCGAGGCGGCCCGCCCAGCCCTCGAGGCCGCCGCCGCGGGACCAGACCCCGAGGTGGCCTGGCGGGCACGCAGCCTCCTCGAGCGGCTCCAGGCCGAGTCGTCCGCGCCGAAGCCTCGCGCCGCTGGGGACGGCATCACGCTCATGGCGGAGATCCCGGGCCAGGGCCTCCGCCCCAGGCCGCGGCCACTGGAGCCTACCGACCTCGATGCACTCGTTCGCACCCTGTCGAGTGGCGACGCGCGCGACGTCGCTCACGCGCGCGAGGTGCTCCTGAACGTGGGCAAGGATGCTCTGGCCCCTCTCCTCCGCGGCCTCGCCGCCTGCGACGAGGCGGCCGGCGTGGAGATCATGGACCTCTTGCGCCGGATCGCCCGCGAGGACCTGGGCTTCGACCCCGACCGCTGGCAGACCTGGTGGCGCGCCCGACAGGGACGCGGAAAGGACTAGTGTGCCCCGCATCGCCCGATGCCTCCGGTGTGCCGCCTGGCTCCTCGCGCCGCTGCTGGCTGGCGCCGGCGAGAAGGCGCGCGAGCAGAGCCCTGCGAAGCTCATCGAGCGCCTGGGCGATACGTCGTGCGCGGCCCGCGACGAGGCGTTCGAGGCCCTCGTGGCCCTCGGCGAGAAGGCCGTCCCCGCCCTCCAGAAGGCCGAGAAGCACCCCGACGCAGAGGTCCGCCTGCGCGCCGCGACCGCGCTGCACCGCATCCACTGGCAGATCGGCCCGAAGCTCGCCGCCCGCATCGGCGACCTGATGCACGCCTTCGAGCGGCGCCCCATCGGCGACCGCGAGATGGTCTGCCGCGACCTCGCCATGGTCGGCCTCAGCGACTCGGTGCCCACCCTGAAACGCGTCCTGGCCACCGACCCCAGCAACGCCGTGCGCCAGGCTGCCGCGCGCGCCCTCGTGCTCCTGGGCGACGAGGGCCTCGCCGCACTCCTCGAGGCAGGCGTCAAGACCGATGGCCTGAACCCCTACACCGTCGCGGTCCGAATCCACCTCGGCAACTCCCACCTCGAACGCTCCGAGTACGACAAAGCCCTCGAACAGTACAAGAAGGCCCTGGAGCTGGAGCCAAAGAACTCAATCGCCCTCTACAATGTCGCTTGCACCTACTCGCGGATGAAGAAGCTCGAGGAGGCCCTCGACGCCCTCGAACGCTGCATCGAGGCCGGCTACCGCGACGTCGGCTGGATGGAGAAGGACCCCGACCTCGACAACCTGCGCGACGAGCCGCGCTACAAAGCCCTCGTCCGCCGCCTCCACGAAAAGGACGAGTAGCCCCCCGCCGCGCCCATTTTGACTCGCGCCCTTTCGCCCCCCCAGGGGGGGCGCGAGTCAAGACAGCAGAGCACCGCTCGCAACACGCCCGACGCTCGCCGACCTAACTCCATAGCATGTATGCGCTTCTGTTCGTCACGTCTTCCCTGCGAGAAGCCCTCCGCTGCGTCCCATTTTGACTCGCGCCCTTTCGCCCCCCAGGGGGGCGCGAGTCAAAACAGGGCTCTGGGCTGGAATCTTCAGGGCCTGTTGCCCAAAGTGTCAACTCGTTGGGAGTCCCGCCTTCAGGCGGTCTTCTCCTGCATTCGTCCGCCCAGAGGCGGGACGCGGCGAGGCTCAGTCCAGCCAGCCGCCGAAGTACTCGCAGTGCGCGTCGCAGCGGCACTTCTTGTCCCAAGGCTCGGCGCACCGCTTGATGAGTTCGACCTTCGCATCGCCCTCCTCTTTGGACACTGGCCCTCGGCTGCTGGACGTCTCCTCTCCCAGAAAAGGCTCGTGGTAGTTCACCACCGTGTAGACTTGGCAATCCGGGCAGAGGAAGAAGCAATCGGTGTACTCGTCCCCCATGACGCTACCGGAGATTGATGCCGCGCGTGTCGTCTCCGGGTCCAACTCGCTGCCGCACTTGGCGCAGGTCACCATCGCCGTTCCTCACACATCGTCCTGAGTCCCTACCATGTCACAATGCAATGCCTCCGTCAAGCCATTGCCTCGCCGCGTGATGCCAAGGGAAGCGGCGCCCAGCGCGAATGGCAGTGTCAGATCGCCTTCAACAATGCGGCCAGGCGGGCGTCCCAGACCAGCTCGCGGAGGGCGGCGGATAGTTGAGAGCCCAAGGGGTCCCAAGGGGTCAGATCTACATTCTACACTTTGGCCTCAGGGCGTCCACGATGGCGGCTAGGTGCTATGGGCTCGGCTTGTGGCAACGCATGTCATCGAGCCGTGGCGGTCGTTCCAATGCGGGGGTCGGAGAGACGACTCCCGCCGAGCGCGTCGCTCCCGCCGTATGAGGGCGGCAGGAGTGAGGGAAATGTTCAGGGGCGCGGCAGCAGGCGATGTCAGATGGTCCACCCCTTGCGGCTGGGGATTTCGACGAGTTTGTTGACCTCGGGGATGTTGGTGCATTTCATGTTCGGGCCGTCCCACTCGACTTTCTTGTCGAGGCCGGCCTTCTGGGCGAGGTTGCCGAGGAGGACGATTTCGGTGAGGGCCGTGGCGACCTCGAACTTCGAGGCGGTGGTGGGCTTGCCCTTGCGGCAGGCGTCGAGGAAGTCGTTGAACGAGCCTTTGTTCCGCGGCAGGGTCTGCGGGGGCGCTGGGAATGCCTTGTGCTTCTCCTCGGGCAGGATGCGGGGGCCGCCGCCGTAGCAGTCGGTGTGCATGACGCCCTTGTCGCCGATGTAGATCGTGCCGTTGCCGCCGAACTTCCGCTCGTACTTCTTCTCCAGCTCCTCGGCGATGGGCGGGCGGTTCTGGCCGCCCTTGTTGGGGCGCCTGCCGTCCCACCAGTAGACCTTCACGGGCGGCATGTCGCCGCGGGCGGGGAAGTCGTAGCAGATGCGGTCGCCGATGGGGTAGTACTCATCGGTGCCGCCGAGGACCATCTCGAGGGTGACGCTGGTCGGCCACTGGAGCTTGAGCGCCCAGACCGCGCCGTCCATCACGTGGCACGCCATGTTGCCCAGCGAGCCGTTGCCGAAGTCGTACCAGTTGTGCCACTCGTGGGGGTGGAGGTCCTTGTGGAAGTCGCGGTAGGGCGCGGGGCCGATCCACTCGTCCCAGTGCATGCCCTCGGGCACGGGGAGCTTGGGCGGCCGGGGGCCGGTGCCGCCGTTGGCGCGATCGGACCAGCAGTGGACCTCGGTGACGTTGCCGATGGCTCCGGCCCAGATGTACTCGCAGAAGCGCCGATAGCCTTCGGCGCAGTGGCCCTGGTTGCCCATCTGGGTGGGCGCCTTCGTCTCTTCGGCCATCTTCGCCATTGCCCGCGCTTCCTGGATGGTGTGGCACATGGGCTTCTCGACGTAGGCGCCCTTGCCCAGCTTCATTGCGATCATCGCCGGCAGCGCGTGGTGGTGGTTCGGCGTGGCCACGAACACCGCGTCAATGTCCTTCCCGCACTCGTCGAACATCTTGCGGTAATCGGTGTAGGTCTTGAAGCTTGGGAGCTTGAGGGCCTTGAACTTGGATTCGATGAACTTCGTGCACTTGGCGAACTGCTTCTCATCCACGTCCACGAGCGCGACCAGTCGCTCCTTGACGGCCTCGGGCAGGTGGCTGGTCATGCCGCGTCCGCCGCAGCCGATCACGGCGCAGCCGAGCTTCGAGTTCGGCGCTTCTCCCGACCAGATGAGCGGCGGGCCAAAGACCCGCGAGCCCACGGCGGCGCCGGCCAGAGCGGCCGTCCTCTTCAGCAAGCTGCGGCGACTGATCACCTTTGCCATGCTCCATCTCCTTCTCAGCACTCGCTGCCAGACAGGCTCCCAGTCAACTTACCCGCACCCGCGTCCCATTCTAGCCCTGGGCACAGGCTTGTGCAAGTGACGGCGACGGAGCCTGAACTGATTCACTCAGATGGTCTTCAGCAGCGCGGCGAGGCGGGCGTCCCAGACGAGTTCGCGGAGGGCCGCCGACAACTGGGTGAGCTTGATGCCCAGGCGAGTCCACTCGGCAGCGTCGAGGGTCTTCGCGTCGCGCAGGCGGGCACGGAAGGGCTCGGCCTGGGTGCGGACCACGTCGAGGCGGTCGGCGATCTCCTTGCGGAAATCCTCAGACAACTCGTTGGCCGCGCCAGCCGCGAGGGCCGCAATCTGGGCGTCCAGCGCCTTGAGCGCCTCGCGGGCCATGGCCAGATAGGCGCGGCCCGCCTCGCCGGCCTCGGTGAAGACGAGGATGGGGCCGCGGCGGTCGCCCTTGCGGACCTCGGCGGCCAGCTTGCCCAGCATCTCCTCGGTCGGCGAGAGCAACAGGTGACCGAAGCGGGCGGGGTCGTGGAAGTTCGCCATCGTCTGCGACCAGTTCGACCACTCGCGGCTGCCGCCCGCGTAGCGGTCGCGGCAGACGTTGAGCCCGACGACCATCCCCGGCTTCGGACCCTCGATGCCGATCTCCTTCCACGGGATGGCCATCTCCAGCTCCCAGCCCTTCTCGACCGCCCTCGTGGCCAACTTCGTCGTGCTGTTCCACGACGGGTCGTTCCTGTGGCCGTCGAAGAAGGAGCCTGCGAGGTTGACGGCGAACTGATAGTAGTCGCTGTGGCTGTGCCTCGGGTCAACGAAGACCTCGATGGTCTCGCCGCGGAAGCAGCCGCTGGAGTCGCGCCCCGCGGCGGTCGGGGTGAGCTTCGCCGCGTTCGGCTCGTCGCAGTGGACGCCAAGGTAGAGGTGCTGATCGTCGTAGGCGGCGCGGAACGAGGTCTGCACGTCCATCAGCTTCGGCTTGTTGTAGAGCGTGAAGCCGCTGACCAGCGGCGCCTTGGCCCAGCACGCGTCCTTCAACGTCCCATCAATCGTTGGCGCCGCGTCCAGGCGCGGGCAAGGATAGACCTTGATGGGATACTCGTCAGCAACGAGCGTCATGGTCGCCGCCAAGAGGCTCAACGGGATGAGGAGGAGCGTGCGTTTCATCGGGTGGCCTCCTTCACGGTGAGGGGCACGGCCTCGGCCTGGTCGGTGAAGAGGTCAATCAGGCGAATCTCCCACTTGCCTGGCGGATCGTTGAAGGCGATGGGCAGCGTTACTTCCTTCGGCTCCTTGCCCACGAGAATGACCTGGTCGAGCCATTCGGCTGGCTTGCCGTCGGGGGTCGCGGCCCGCAGGCGAAGGGCGTGGAGGCCCGCGGCGCCGGGCACTTCGAGCCGCAAGCGGGCAAGCTCGCCCTGTGCGACCTCGGCCTTGCCGAGCGACGCCTTCACGCGAGGCAGTTCCCCGGGCGCGAGGACGAGGAATGTCGCCCGCGACGCGAGGACGCGCGTGGCGAACGCCTTCTGCTGCCCCAGGGCCTTCTTGAGGCGGAGGTCGTAGACGAAGCGCGGCTCGGCAAGCTCGACCTGCACACCCTCGTCCTCGCCCTTCTCGCGCCAGAGGGCGACGATCTCAAGATCACCGTTGCGCCAGCGGAGCGTCTCGAGGTTACGGGTGCGCTGCCCTTTCGTCTTCAGGGCGACCGCCGGCTTCGCGCCGACGATGCGGAAGACTTCGGCCAGCAGGCCCGCGGCGGCCTCGTTCCCGTCAGTCTTGTAGAATGAGGGATACGCGACCATTGGGAAGTTCATCAGCAGGACCTGGCCCTTGCCGACCTCTCTCCCCTTGTGCACGATCATCAGCGGCTTCTCGCCGCAGTGGCCACCAACGTCCACTCGGGCCGCTGGCTCCGCGCCGAGGTCGCAGGCGGCCTCGAAGCTGAACTCGAAGCCCTCAAGCTTCACCTCGGCCCTGCCCTTGACGGCCGGGCCGCGCCCCGTGCGGCGGATGCCGAAGAGCTTGTCGAGGCAGCCTTGCTCAAGGGGCTTGCAGTGGCCGTCGTAGAGGCCGGGCCGCACGTCGGCGATGACGGCGCCGCCGCCCCGGGCGAATGCCCCGATGGCCGCGGCCTCCTTCGGGCCAATCGCCTCGGCACGCGAGAGGATGAGCACCTTGAACCGCTTCGCGTCGAACTCGCCGAGGCGGAGCTGGCGGTCGGTGACATAGGAGAAGTTCAGCCCCAGGTCGCGAATGGCGCGGTGCCAGGCGATGTGGTTCTGCTCGACGCCGTCGTAGCTGCCGTCGAGCTGAGCCGCGTAGCACGAGGGGTGGGAGAAGAGGATGGCGATGCCGTCGTCCTGCCTCTCCGAGTGCAGGAGCAGGTCGCCGAGGCCGTCGCGGACGATTTGCGTGTCCTCGACGATCTCCTTCGTCACCGGCCACGGCCCCAGGTGCGGCGCGAGCCAGCCGTGGAACCGCCCGATGCAGTCCCACCGCCACCACCACACGCTGTCGCAGCCGCGCGTGACCATGCGCCAGTATTTCGCGAGGAGCGACGGGGCGTCCTTCGTGTAGCCCATCCAGTTGGCCCGCGGGAAGTCGCGCGGGGCAATCGAGCGGAGCACCTCGTCCGCCGTGCCGGGATAGGGCGACCAGAACTCCAGCTCGCGGGCGAAGAGGTCGAGGTCGTCGCCCGCGGCGAAGCGGCCCGCGCCCTCGAACCCCGTGCGCGACTGCGGGTCAATCGCCCGGTAGGCGGCGGCGAAGCGCTTGCAGAACTGCACGTAGTTCCACGAGCGGAACGCCTCGCGGTCGAACCAGCGGGGGTAGTTCTTCTGCCGCCTCGCCTCCGCGCCGGTGTTGTCGTCGGGCGTGAGGAGCTCGACCTCGTCGAAGCTCTTGCAGGTGCTGCCCCACGAGGCGTTGAGCGCATCAATCGCGCCGTATTCCTTCGCCAGGTACCGGCGGAATGCCTTGAGGCAGTGGGGGCTCGTGCACGAGCCGCGCACGTGGTTCTCGTCGCCGAGCGAGTAGACGAAGACGCCGTGCTGGCGGGAGCCGCGGTACTTGTCGGCGAGGGCCTGGACGTGTGCGGCGACCTTCGCCTCGTCGTTCCAGCAGAACGGCTTCATCACGCCCTTGTCATCGTGGCTCTCCAGGATGCGGGTCGTGTAGGGCACCCAGGCGATGTCGTGGGCAGCGACGATGCGGGGCGGCGTGCCGCCCTTGAGCTGAAGCGTCGCGCCCAGCCGCGCCAGGCTCTCCTCGGCGTAGGGCGCGAGCGAGCCGGTCGGCACGTCCCAGATGAGGAAGTTGAACTGCCCTCGGTTCCGCTTCACGACGTTGAACCAGGCGTGGGCGCTGGCCACCTCGCCGCCTTTGTCCGCAAGCGCGGCCTCGACGCGCACGAGCATCGGCAGCCACGGCTCGATGGGGAAGTCGAACTTCGCGCCCTCCTTGGCGGGCAGTTCCGCCTGCTTCAGAATGCGGTCGCGGCGGTCGCGCAGGCGCACGAGCAGGCGGTCGCCCGCCTGCGCCGCGCCGGCCAGTTGGACGGTTCCGATGATCCGCTCGCCGATCTCGCCGAAGGGGCACTCCAGGTTGACGGCCGTCACGCGGCGGCCTGCGGCGATGGTGAAGGGCCGCGTTGCCCAGCCCTCGATCCCCTTGGCGCCGCGGGCGATGACGTCGAGATGGTAGTCGTCGGCCCGGAGCTTCGGAAGGTCTCTGAGGATCTCCCCTTCGGCCTCCGCGGTCTTGGCCCCCTCCAGAGGCACGATGGCCCCATCCTGCCTCCTCAGGCGGCACTCGATCGTCAGCTCGGCGCGCTGGGGATTGCGCCAGGCGAACCCGATGGCCTTCTGCGGCAGCTTGCTTCGCTCGAACTCGGCGAGCGCAAATCGGGGCTGCAACTCGACCTGCGGCTCCTTGCCCGCCGCCCAGAGGATGGCTCGCCCGAGCCGCTCCTGCCAGGACTCGTAACGACTCTGCCACCCGACCTCATAGGGGATGTCGGGCGGCTTCGCAAGCTGCACGCCCCTGCCCTTCCCCACCTGGTATGCCGCGACGGCCTTGGGGTCCTCGGGAAACTGCGGCGGGTCCTTGACGCGATTCGCTGGCTTCAGGACCCGCGTGTCGCTGGCGCCCACCAGCACGATGCCCGCGCCGTCGGTGACGGCCTTGAGGACTTTGTATTGCATCTCGCTGGAGAGATTGGTCGGCGGGATGCCGAGGAAGAGATAGCAATCGTAGGGCTTCTCGGCGAGGCGGAGCATGCGGGCGACGCCCAGGTCGCCGCCGTGCCAGCCCTGCTTGTTACTGTCCACGATCTGCGCCCAGAAGACCGCATCCACGTCCACGTCGAAGCGTTGCTTCAGCTCGACGCCCTCGCGGGGCGTGGTGCCGCGGCCGTTGCAGAACATCAGCACGCGGAGCCTGCCGCGGGCGTAGGGCTTGGCCCACTTCGTGTGGGGCGTCTCGAACTCGGTGGACATCTGGTGGTCCAGCTCGAGTTCCGCCGCGTCCTGGGCGGCCGCTGCGCCCACGCAGCAGAGGAGGAGAAGGGAGAATGCAAGCGCCCTCATGGCCTCTCCTTTCCTGCGAGCGGTTACGTGTTCCTGACAAACCATTCGAGGAGCTGTTCGGCCTCGGACTGGGTTTTCGTGGAGGTGCCGTAGAAGACCTTGTCGGGGCGCAGCTCGCGGTGCATGGCCTTCAACTCGTCGGGCGTGCCCCAGGCCTGCACGGCTTTGCCGCCCCGCTGGACCCGCTTGAGGAGGTCGAGGTGGTGGATGTGGCCGCCGTGGCCCGCGCCGGGCACATACGAGAGGGTGTGAAGGCCGCGGCTGGCGCACAGGTCGTCGGTGTGGACGACGGCGCCGGGGCCGTCCCAGTGGTACAGCGCGTGCTTGGCAATCGCCGCCTCTTCCTCAAGGGCGGGCAGCACCCAGCGGCGGAACATGGCGGGGCCGATCATGCAGCAGAAGTCGCACTGGAGACACGTCGCGCCCTCCATCGAATAGAAGCCGTGGACGTAGCCGCGTTCGTCCATGCGTCCCGCGTCGCGGCAGGCGTCCCAGAGGACAGGGAAGATGGCGCGGGCGTCGGCCATCGCGCGGTCAACCACCTCGGGCTGCTCGATGCAGTCGAGGCAGAGGCGCTGCGGGCCGCGGAGGGCGGCCAGGAGGTCCATGTTGGTGTGCAGGTCGGGCATGGTGAGGAGCATCTTGCCCGCCATGCCCTCGGCGCCGCGGCGATAGAGCGCCAGGAGCCGCTGCCAGAGCGGGTGGCCCTCCTGGAGGCGGAGGGGCAGGGCCGCCTCCCAGTCGTCAACGCAGGGGACGGACCAGTTGGTCTCGGGCGACTCGTTGCTCCAGCGCAGCTCGGCGCCGCAGAAGACGGCGACTTCGTCGGGGCCGAAGCTGGCGAAGAAGGCGGGGATGGCCTCGCCGCCCCAGAACGTGCCCTCCGCGTTGGCGAGGGCCGTGGAGACGACGTCGTCGAGGTCGCCGAAGACATGCTGCCTGTAGCTCCGTCCCTGCGCGGGCGGGAAGCCCTCGCGCCGGGCGGTCACGGCCACGAGCGGGCGGTCAATGATGTCGCCCGCGTAGAACGCCTGGAACCGCCTGTCTGCCTCCTCCAGGTCGGGCTTGAAGGCCAAGGGGGCAGGTTTCCGAGTGCTCAACGCTTGTCTCCAGAGGGCTAGATCAGGGCTCGCCAACACGCACGAGAACCTTCAGACCGACCTTCTGCTTCATGATCTCGATGCCGTCGAGGATGCGGTCGAGGGGGACCTCGTGGGTGATGAGCTTGCCCGCATCCACGGCGCCGCGCTCGAGGAGGCGGAGGGCCTCGCGGCCCTGGGCGGCGGTGGAGTCGGAGCAGCCGACGACCGAGATCTGGCCGTAGTGGACGACGCGGCTGTCGAGCGTGATGCCGGATGCGCCCTTGGGCAGGCTGGCGAAGAGGCTCACGACGCCGCCCTTCGCGGCGAGGTGGACCGATTGCTCCTGCGCCGCGCGGTCGGGGGCGCACACGATCACGCGGTCGGCGCCGCGCCCGTCCGTTAGCGCCTTGACGCGGGCAACCACATCCTCCTCCTCCGAGCAGATGACCGCGTCCACGTCGAACCGCGCGGCCAGCTCGCAGCGGGCCTTCGAGCGCTGGACGGCGATGACCTGCGCGGCGCCGCGGGCGCGGGCGACCTGGATGTGCATGCAGCCCAGCGGCCCCGCGCCGACGACGGCCACGCTCATCCCCTGCCCTACCCGGGCAATCTCCTGGGCGTTGATCACGCAACTGAGCGGCTCCGTGAGCGCCGCGGCACGGCTGGAGAGCGTTTCGGGCACTCTCAGCACGTTGCCCATTCGGATGGCGTGGGCGGCGATGGGGATCCGCTCGGCGAATGCCCCCTGGTAGGCGGCGCCCACGCAGTTCGCCTTCGGGCACAGATTCGGCAGGCCGTGCTCGCACAGGGTGCAGGCGCCGCAGGGCACGGTCGTGGCCATCGTCACACGGTCGCCCGCCTGGAAGCCCTTCGCGTCGGGCGGGACCTCGACCACCGTGGCGACGAACTCGTGGCCGAGGATGGAGCCAGGGGGGAAGCGCGGATTCTCGGTGAAGAAGAGCTTGTAGTCGGTGCCGCAGATGCCGCAGCAGTCCACGCGGCCGAGCAGCCCGCATGGCTCTGGGCGCGGGTCGGGCACCTCGCGGAGGTCGAAGTGCCCTGGCCCGCCATAGACGATCGCCTTCATGGCCTTGCCCTGAGTGGACTCTCACGTCGGAACGGCGCCGTTCTCGTTGCGGAGTCTACACCCGCGGGCCGATCCGGTCAAGGCCGTGCGAGGCCAAAGTGGACCTTGACTGGGGATAGGCTTTCTGGATAATAGAGATTCTGCCGCAGCCGGCTGTGCGAGGGTGTGTCCCAAACGGTGCCCGGAGGAGACAGGCATGAGAGTCGTGGTCGTCAAGTCGCTCGAGGACATGGGGAAGGAAGCAGGGGCCATCGTGGCCGAGGGGATGCGCGCGAAGCCGCACTACGTGGTGGGCCTCGCCACGGGAGACACCCCGAAGCCGCTCTACCGCGAACTCATCCGCCTCCACAAGGAGGAGGACATGGATTTCTCGACGACCGTGACCTTCAACCTGGACGAGTACCTCAACCTCCCGGCGACGCACGACCAGAGCTATCGGTACTTCATGGACCACGAGCTGTTCAACCACGTGAACATCGTGAAGGCCAACACCCACGTGCCCGACGGGATGTCGGACGACGTGGAGACGCACTGCATGGTGTATGAGGCGATGATCGAGGATGTGGGGGGGATGGACTGCCAGGTGCTCGGGATCGGGCGGAACGGCCACATCGGATTCAACGAGCCCGGCTCGTCGCTCGCCTCGCGGACGCGTGCCGTGGACCTGACGGACGACACGATCGAGGCGAACTCCCGCATGTTCGCCAACATCGAGGACGTGCCGAAGCGCGCCATCACGATGGGCATCGGCACGATCCTGGAGTCCGAGAAGATCATTATGCTGGCCACGGGGCCTGGGAAGGCGGCTGCCGTGGCCGCGGCGCTCGAGGGCCCCGTGTCGGTCAAGTGCCCCGCGAGCGCCCTCCAGCTCCATCCCGACGTGACGTTTGTGATCACCGAGGACGCGGGGTCGCGGCTGACGCTGAAGTTCCGGCGGTGAGCCGGCGCGGCGAAACGCCTCCCCGCATGCCCACTGGACGGGCCGGCCATGGAAATGGACGTTGCCGAGCGCTTCCGGGCGCTCGCCCGCGAAACGCCGAAGCGCATCGTCTTTCCTGAAGGCAGCGACCTGCGGATCCTCGAGGCGGCAGCGGCTTGCGCGCGCGAGGGGATCTGCGAGCCCATCGTCCTCGGCTTCGCCGACGAGTTGCGCGCCGCCGCACAGCAGGCGGGGCTGGCCCTCGACGGCGTGGAGCTCCGCAACCCGGCGGAGCAGCTCGCCCTCGACCGCTACGCCCACGCCTACACCGAGCGGCGGCCCAACGTGGACGATGCGACCGCCCATCGCGTGCTTCGCCGCAACCTGCTGTTTGGCGCCATGATCGTCAGCACGGGCGGCGCCGACGGCATGGTCGCCGGCGCCACCTGCCCCAGCGCCCGCGTCATCGAGGCCGGCGGCCTCGCCATCGGCCTGGCGCCCGGAGTCTCCGTCGCCTCCAGCATCTTCGTCATGGTCCTCCCCGACTCCTGGCCGGCAGAGGAGCGGGTGCTGGTCTACGCCGACGCGAGCGTGAACGTGGACCCGACGCCGGAGCAGTTGGCCGACATCGCGGTGACGTCGGCCCGCACGGCGCAGCAGACGCTGGGGGTCACCCCGCGGGTCGCGCTGCTCTCCTGCTCGACCAGGGGCAGCGCGGTGCATCCCCGCATTGAGCGCGTCGTGCAGGCAGCACGACTGGCGCGGGAGAAGGCGCCCGACCTGGCGATTGACGGCGAGCTCCAGGTGGATGCCGCCCTGGTGCCGCGCGTAGCCAAGTACAAGTGCCCGGACAGCCGCCTTGCGGGCCGGGCCAACGTGCTGATCTTCCCGGACCTGGATTCGGCGAACATCGCGTACAAGCTCACGCAGTACCAGGCGCGGGCGAGGGCCTACGGGCCGCTGCTCCAGGGCTTTGCCAGGCCGGTCTCAGACCTTTCGCGCGGGGCCACGGCGGACGACATTGTGACCGTGGCCGCCTTCATCGGCGTGCTGGCCCAGGGCCGCCACTGAGCGAGCGGCTCCATCCGTCCGACCCGTCCCATCTGGCAGAGGCACAATGAACATTCTGGTCATCAACTGCGGCTCCTCATCGGTGAAGTACCAGCTCTTCGACATGGCGGACGAGCGCCTGCTGGCGAAGGGGATCGTGGAGAAGATCGGCGAGGGGGGCTCCGTCGTCAAGCATGCCGCGCGGGGGCACGAGGTCCGCTACGAGGCGGCCATCCCCGACTACGAGCAGGCATTCGACCACATCCGCAAGGCACTGATGGACCCCGCCACCGGCGTGCTTCAGTCGGCCGACGACATTGATGCCATCGGCCACCGCGTCGTCCACGGCGGCGAGACGTTCGTGCAGTCCACTCTCATTGACGACGCGGTCATCGCGACGCTGGAGGAGTATTCCGCCCTCGCGCCGCTCCACAACCCGCCCAACCTGGCGGGCATCCGCTGCGCGGCCAAGGCGTTCCCGGGCAAGCCGCACGTGGGGGTGTTCGACACGGCGTTCCACCAGACGATGCCGAAGCACAGCTTCGTCTACGCCCTGCCCTACGAGCTGTACGAGAGGGGCCGCATCCGCCGCTACGGCTTCCACGGCACGTCGCACCGCTTCGTCACCGCCCGCGCGGCGCAGTTCCTGGGCATTCCTCTCGAACGCTTCAACGCCATCACCTGCCACCTGGGCAACGGGTGCAGCATGGCCGCGGTGGCCAACGGCTGTTCGGTGGACACCTCGATGGGCCTCACGCCGCTCGAGGGGCTGGTGATGGGCACGCGCAGCGGCGACATTGACCCGGCCATCATCTTCCACCTGGCCCGCCACGAGAAGATGCCCCTCGAGCAGATTGACGCGCTGCTGAACAAGAAGAGCGGGCTGCTGGGCCTCTCGGGCCTCAGCAACGACTGCCGCGCCGTCATCGAGGCCAGCCCCACCAACGAGCGCGCGCGGCTGGCGCTCGACGTCTTCTGCTACCGCATCCGCAAGTACGTCGGAGCGTACCTGGCCGTGCTGGGGCGGGCCGACGCCATCGTGTTCACGGGCGGCATCGGCGAGAACAGCGGTTTCATCCGCCGCCAGGCCCTCAGCGGCCTCGAAGGCCTGGGCATCGAGCTGGACGCCGCCGCCAACGAGGCGGGCGCCCGCGGAACGGGCGCCTCGGCCGCCCTCATCAGCAAGCCGACCTCGCGCATCCGCGTCCTGGTCGTGCCCACGAACGAGGAGCTCCTGATCGCCAGGGACACGCTGGCAGTTGCCGGGAAGGGATGAATGGATGAGTGGATGAATGGATGGGTGAACGGATGAGTCGGCGGATGCTCTGACAACCATCCAATCATCCACCCATCCAAACATCCCCCAACATTAGTCACGGAGGCCACACAGGCCATGCGGCTCATCATCTACGAGGACGAGACGTTCGACAATTTCTACCCGCTGACGTATCTGCGGGCGATCTTCGAGCTGCGGTGCGGCGCGACGACGCTGGCCGAGAAGCTCCGGCGCGTGGCCCCCGACGCGCCCGTCGCCTACTTCGCCCGCGAGGCCCTGGCCCCCGTGCTGCGCGAGCGGCTGGGCGCGCCCGTGAACGACCCTGCCAGCCTCCAGGGCGATGACCTGCTGCTGGTCAACGGCCGCCTGCTCCTCCTCGACGCCTCGCAGCTCCCCGCCGAAGGCGCCGATGAGGCGCTGGTGTGCAACGGCGCCGTCGTCGGCGCACGCGTCGGCCGGGCCGCCGCCGAGGCCGCCGCGGCGAACTCCCCCGCCGAGCTCCTCGCCGCGCTCGGGGCCGCCGCCCCCACCCGCGAGGTCGAGGGCATCCTCCTCTCATACATGTGGGAGCTCATCCACCACAACCCGGCCGCCATCGTGGCCGATTTCAAGGCCGCGGGCAAGGCGGGCATCGTGGGCACCTTCTCCGACCACGCCACCGTGTGGGGCAGCAAGAAACAGGTCTACATCGCCCCCACGGCCGAGGTGCACCCCTTCGTGTGCATAGACACCAAGGGCGGCCCGGTGACCGTGGACGAGGGGGCGGTGGTCCACCCCCACTCGCGCATCGAGGGGCCGTGCTACATCGGCCGCGGCTCGATCATCGTCGGCGGCAAGATCCGCGAGGGCTGCTCCATCGGACCCGTCTGCCGAGTCGGCGGCGAGGTCGAGGAGTCCATCATCCACGGCTACTCCAACAAGTACCACGACGGCTTCCTCGGCCACGCCTACGTGTGCGAGTGGGTCAACCTCGGCGCCCTCACGACCAACAGCGACCTCAAGAACGACTACTCGACCGTCCAGGTGTACCTCAAGGGCGAGCTGGTGGACACGGGCGACACCAAGGTCGGCAGCTTCATCGGCGACCACACAAAGACCAGCATCGGCACGATCCTGAACACCGGCACCGTCGTCGGCGTCATGTGCAACGTCATGGCCAGCGGCGGCGTCACGCCCAAGTTCATCCCGTCCTTCGTGATGTTCATGGACAACAAGGCGTACAACATCGCCTTCCGGAACACCCTGGACACGGCCCGGAAGGCGATGAGCCGGCGCAAGCGGGTCCTGAGCGACGCGGAGGCGGCCTTGCTCGAGGCCGCCCTGAAGCTCACCAAGCCCGAGCGCGACGAGTTGGTCCGCCGCTCCCGCAAAATGCTCGCACGCGAGCGCGGGCTGAACGACTAGCGGACCCCGGTTCGGGGTGCGCGATCGGGGGTTGCAGAGTGAGGAGACATTCATGAGCGACGTGGCGGAACGGGTCAGCAAGGTCACGGCCAGGCTGCTGAAAGTGGACCTCGCCGACGTGAAGCCGGAGGCCCACTTCGTCCGCGACCTCGGCGCCGAGTCCATTCAGAGCATCGAGCTCGTCGCCGCCTTCGAGGAGGAATTCGGCATCGAGATGGACCAGGACGAGGCCCTGGCCGTCCAAACCGTCGCCGACGCAATCGCCTTCATCGAGAAGGTGATCGCCGAGCAGCAGAAGTGACGTTTCTGGACTTCGTACCGGACTCGGTGTAAGCTCTCAAGGGAACGCCGAGCCCGGGCGCTCCCCGCTCGGAGACAGAGCCGGGCCCCCAGCGGACCGCCTGTGGAGCGGCGAGCGTGGACAACAGCAGCGTGCCGTGGCGGCTGGGCGACGTGCTGGTCGCCGCCGGGTTGGTCACCCCATCCCAGATCGAGGAAGCCGTGGCGCGCCAGAAGGCCCTCGGCTGCCGCCTGGGGGAGGCACTGGTCCGGGACGGGGTGCTCACCCAGGACCAGGTGAACTGGGCGCTGGCCAGGCACCTGCGGCTGCCCTACATCGAAGTCTCACCTGGCATCCTGGACGCAGGGCTCGCGCGGCGCCTGCGACCCGCGCTCCTGTACCAGCACGGCGTGATCCCCCTCCTCCAGCTCGGCGACGTAGTGACCCTGGCGATGGCGGACCCGACGGACACCGAGGCGGCCCGCGAGGTCGCCGACACGTTGGGCTGCCACGTGCAGCGGACCGTCGCCCGGGGCGAATCCATCCGCAGGGCGCTCGATGCCATCCTGAAGCCCCAGGAACGGGCGCCCCTGCCGCCGCCCGTGAGGCCGCCTAAGCCGCCCGCCGGGCGTCGCCGCCTCGGCGAAGTCCTCCTCGATGCTTTGCTCATCAACGAACAGCAATTGGCCGCGGCCCTCGCGGCTCAGGCCACGACCGGCAAGCGCCTCGGGGAGACCCTGATCGAGCTGCGCATCTGCACCGAGGACCAAGTGTGCTGGGCACTCGCCCACCACCTCGGCGTGCCCTACATTGACCTCCAGGCCGAGGCCCTCGACCCCGGCCTCCGCCAACTGCTGCCACTGGAGTTCCTGCGCGAGCACTGCGTTGTGCCCGTCGTCTGCATCGAAAGCGAGGTCGTGCTCGCCATGGCCGACCCGCTGGACGAGGCGGTGATCGCGCGCGCCGCCGCCGCGGCCCGGGCCGGCGTGATCGTGGCCGTCGCCCGCCGCGAGGCCATCCAGGCCGCCCTCGCGGGCCTCGCCGAGCGGGAGGCGGCCACAGCAGCGCAAGCCGCCGACCCGGCCTCGCCAGACGGCCCGCCCCTCTCCCCCGAGGCGGAACAGGCGTTCCGCCAGGCGATCCAGCAATCCCCCCTGCCCGTCCCCGACCGAATCAAGGTCTACAGCGCCATGCGAAGGGTCGCCGCGGCATCCTGCGCCGCCGACCCGGCTGCGGCACGAGCCGCGCGCCGCCAGTATCTCGCCGGCCTGTCCCGCGATGGCGTCAAGCTCGCGCTCCGGCTCCTCAACATCGTGGGGAGCGCCGACCCGCCGCGGCTCCTGGACGCCGACCTGGCGGCTCCCCCTGCCAAACCACCCAAGGCAGGCACGCGCCTGGTGGCCGACCGCAAGCTCTGGGAGGCCACGCTCCTGGACCACAGCCGCCGCCACAGCCTGCGGCCCGAACAGGTCGGCAACGCAACCCTGGCGGCCCGCGCCTGGATGCTCTCGGGCGGCCGGCAGAAGATTCTGCTCGTCTCCTCGGGCGAATGCGAGCTGGCCGTGGCCCTCACCCGTCTCCTGCGCGTCGAGCCCTTGCCCCCCCAATGCGTCAGCAACAGCGCGGCCTCGCCCTGACCGCGGGTGGGGGCAGCACTTCGGCCTCCTGGCGGGTGTGACCCTCAGCCGTCCTGCCGCCGCAACTCCAAAGGACGCGGGGACTTCTGCCCGCGGGCCGCGACGCCCGCTGACAGCGCGGTGGATCTCCCGATGCGCCAGGCACGTACGCCGACAGGCCCTCAAGCACCAGCTCCTCGGCGTTCTGGCCGATCTGTATCACCCCGCCCCCCAGGGAAGTGATACAGATCGGCAGCGGGTCAGGGCATCCCCGACATTCTCACATTCTACAGAATGTGAGAATGTCGTTTCTTCGGCGCCCGCCCCCGCAATGGATGCCAACCCGAGGATGCACGGGTGGCACTCATTGGCGGCGCCTCCTCCCGGGCCGTTTCGCCCCACCTCGATCGGTGCTGACAGCCCGGAGTGTACCGTTATATGACCCTGCTAAGCGCATGCGTGCCAACGGCTTACAACTTCGCTCAGGAAAACTGCGTAGGATCGCGTACAACGCGTCCGGAGGGGGCCATTGGGCTCCTGGTACCTTCAAGCCCCGGCGAGAGGCGCCCTGGGAACATAAGTGTACTATCCCACGGCGCTTGCGAACACCGGCTCCGAAGCTCTCTCGCCGGCGCCGGAGGCCCCAAATCGCCTCTAAGAGCGTCTAAGAGAATGAACCTGTGACGCCAAGCCGGGAGGGCGAGGCTCCCGCCGAGCCGCCCGGATTGCCCGAAACCCTCGGCTCAGCAGGAGCTTCGCCCTCCCATCCCTTCATTCTTTTGGACGCTCTAACACTACAACGCTACTTTCGATGAAAGCGACCTCAACCGACCGTCATTCTGAGCGAAGGCCGCCTCTTGGCGGTCGAAGTCGAAGAATCTCTCTTGGCTTGCGTCCGGGCACGGAGACTAGCCCTGTGACAAAGGTTCAAAGCGCAGAGAGATTCTTCGCTCCGCCCGCCGGGAGGCCGGCTCCGCTCAGAATGACACCTTCTTTCAGCTTATCTCCTGTGCCAATAAGGAGTTGCATCCTTCGGCGCAGGGGAAAGTAGCGTTGTAGTGCTAAGTACCGCTCCTCGGAGAAGGGCGCGCAATAGTGAGGCGGGATTTCCTCGAGCTTCGTCCCGCAGGGACGCCAGCACGTAGCCGGCGGCTTCAGCCGCCGGAACGCCGGCGGTCCCCAGCCCTCAGCCCCGCAAGGGGCGGCAGAAGCCGCGCCGGGAAGCCATCCTGCCGTCCCTTCGGGACTGTGCCCATTCTGGCACCCGAGTCCGGCGGCTGAAGCCGCCGGCTAAGTCCTGACGTGCCCTCGGCACGAAGGCCGCAGAGGGCGGTTCTTGCACACTTCTCTCCGTCGAGCAGTACTTAGACGCTCTAAGTGTCGAATCGGCAGAGCCTTACGGCCTCGAACGGCGACCGTTGGCAGACGAGGCACCCCCCGCCCACAGAGACGCGGGACACAGAGGCCCCGCCCACATTGGGTGGGAATCTAGCGGCCGAAGCGTTGGGCGAGGATGGATTCGACGAGGAGAAGGCCCAAGAGCACGTAGGCGAGCGAGCGCCACAGCTCGCCGCTCTCGCCCGCGTCCGCAGGGGCCGCTCGGCGGGTGCCGCCGCGCTGGTAGTCGAACTCGAAGCCAGGGAGGAGTCGGCGCAGCTCGGCCTCGGTGACCCGCCGCACGTCGCTCTCGCGGGCCGGGACGTTGACGGCGAAGAAGTCCTGGCGACGCTCCGCGCGGTCCTCGGCCTTCGGTTGCTCTCCCCGCTGGAAGGTGAGCTCGTAGATGCCCGCCTTGTCCGTGCGGTCGTAGACGACGGCCAACAGGCCGCCCGACGAGGTGGCCTGAAGAGCGGTCGGACGGCTCTCGCCCGGCCGGAGCAGGAACACGGGCTTGCCGAACTGCTGGGGCGGCACGTAGCAGATGAGCGGCTCGCCCACGACGAGGGTGCGGCTGGAGCCGGGGTCGCGCGCGACCTGCGAGAGCACCTCCTGCATCAGCGTCAGGTAGGCGGGCCAGGCGGGCATGTCGTTCCACGCGTCGTCGGCGGTGGAGGCGAAGACGACGACGCGCCCCTTGTCGAGCGGCGCGTCCACGATGGCGGGCGAGCCGCCGTCGAAGCGGCAGACCACTCGCGCGCCATTCGCGTCGCGGGGCAGGGACGCCCCGCCTGCAATGCCCTCCAGGCGGCAGTAGCGGAAGAAGAAGGGCGACGAGAGCCGGATGACCTTCTGCTCGCGGAAGAGGCGCAGGAACGGGTGGGTGCCCAGCTCATCGGAGATGTGGACGGCCTGCTTGCGGTCGTTGGCGTCGCCGACGGCGTTGCCCAGGGAGCACGGCAGCAGGCCGCGGCCGTCGCGGTAGAGCGCGCGGTTGTAGAACCCGTGGTCCACCCGCTCGCCAGGGAAGACGAGCAGCGAGCCGCCCCGTCGCACGTAGCTCTCCAGGGTAGCCACCACGGGCTCGCGGAGGCTCTCGACGTTTGCCAGCACCACGGCGTCGTAGCGGGGCAGGTCGGCGCCGCTGATGCCCTCGACCGTGACCACCTCGGGCTGGAAGAGCGAGAGGCCGGCGGCGTCGCCGGGGCGGAGGCTGCGCCGAAGGTAGTCGGTTTCGCCCGAGAATGCCTCGCCGCCCGGCTCGCCGTCCACGAGCAGGACGTGTACGCTCTCGCGGGCGTCGAGGGCCAGGCAACGGCGGTCGTCCCTCGGCAGGCTATCGGCCTCCAGTTCCACGCTCACTGTGTGGATGCCTGGGGCGCGGAAGGTGTGGCGGAACTCGAGCGGCGCCGTGCCGCCTGGGGCAATCGCCCGGGCGGGGGACTTCTGCTGGCGGAAGCCGTCCACCAGGAAGTGGACGCCGACGCCGCTGGCGGTGTCGGGACCGAAGTTGGCGACCTCGGCGCGGAGCAGGGTTTCGCCGCCGGCGACGACGAGCGCGCCCTCCGTCGCCAGCGAGGTCACGGCGAGGTTCGCCGGGGCATCCGCCCCGACGTCCACGACCACGAGCCGGCCGACCCGGGCCAGGCGCTTCGCGCGCTCGGCGTCCTCCTGGGCCACGGAGCCCCCGGTGCCCAGCCAGCTCGCCCGCTGGAGGTCGGTGACCAGGTACACGTCCTTGGGGCCTTCCTGGGCGCGTGCGAGGAGTTCCTCGACCGCCTCCAGGGCACGGGGCAGGCTGCTGTCGGCATCCGAGAGCGGCAGGCGGTCGCGTGCCACGGCGGCGCGGGCGGCGTCGAGGTCGAAGCTGGGCTCCTGCACGGCGGCCCTGCCCTGCCCCATGGCGACGACGAGTGCCCAGGTGTCGCCCTCGCGCAGCGAGGCCATCAGCTCCTCGGCAAAGGCCAGGCCACGGTCATACGAGGTCAGCGACCCGTCGCGGTAGCCCATGCTCATCGAGGTGTCGAACACGAGGAGCACGAAGCGCCGCCGCTCGGCCAGCGAGGCCAGGGCGCGGCGCTTCACCACGGGGCGGGCGATCGCCAGCACCACGAGCAGGATCACCAGCACGCGAAGGGCCAGCAGGATGAGCTGCTCGATGCGGACGCGGCGGTTGTTCTTGCGGCTCGAGGCCAGCAGGAACTCCATCGCGGCCCACTCGACGACCCGGAACCGCCTGCGGTTGAGCAGGTGGATGATGATCGGGGCCGAGGCGAGCAGGAGGCCCCAGAGGGCGAGGGGATTCACGAAGGTCGGCATCTTCCGGTTTCCGATTGCGGGATGCGGAATGCGGAGTGCGGAATGCTAAGCCCCGTCAGCAATCGGCAGCCTCCTATCTTCGGGTCGTGGCCATACGGGTGGCCAGGTAGCTGGAGAGCGCCACGTCGAGCGGGGCCGAGGTGCTGAGCTGCTGGTAGTCAATGCGGTTGGCCACGCACTCGTCGCGCACCCGGGTCACGAAGGCGTCGAGTTCGCTCAGGTACTGGTCGCGCAGCGAGCGCGGCTCGGCGAAGAGCTGCGGGTAGCCCTCCATCCCTTTGAACAGCGTGAGCTGCTGGAACGGAAAGGTCCGCTCGTACTCGTCGAGGACGTGGAACACGATGACCTCGTGGCGGCGGTGGCGCAGGTGCTTGAGGCCGGTGAGCAGCCGGTCGGCGTTGGTGAAGAGGTCGGAGACGACGATGAGCATGCCGCGGCGGCGCACCTGGCCGACCATGTACTGGAGGACCTCGCCCAGCTCGGTCTTGCCCGTGGGCCGGATGTTCTCGAGGGCATCAATCAACTCGGCGCGGTGGCCCGGGTTGCTGGAGTCGCAGATGAAGCGGCGGACCTTGTCGTCGAAGAGCGCGAGGCCGACCGAATCGCGCTGGTTGAGCATCAGGTAGATGAGCGAGGCGGCGATGTAGGAGCCGTATTCGAGCTTCGAGACCGGCCCCGAGGCGTAGCGCATGGACTCGCTGATGTCGAGGAGCACGTAGGCGACGAGGTTGGTCTCCTCCTCGTACTCCTTGATGTAGTGGCGGTCGGAGCGGGCGTAGACCTTCCAGTCGAGGCGGCGGAGGTCGTCGCCCGGGGCGTACTCGCGGTGCTGGGCGAACTCGACGCTGAAGCCGTGGAAGGGGCTCTTGTGGAGGCCCGAGATGAAGCCCTCGACGATGAGCCGGGCCTTCAGGTCCAGCCGCTCCAGCTTCGCCAGCACCTGGGGGTCCAGGTAGCGCCGCGCGTCGCTCGCCTTGTCCGCGGTGTCGCTGCTCATGGTCCCCATTGTACATAAAACGCCGCGGAAAGCATCCCTCAGTGGCCCAGCAGCCGCACCATGAACGTCGTCGTCCAACCGAGGTCCAACACGATGGCGAACGCGAGCACCTGGAGAGCCTGCGCCGCGCCGAGCCGGGCGAAGACGTGTCGCGGCTCCCTCGCCCTCCGCCACACGTAGTCCACCGCGCCCAGCACCAGCAGCGGGGTGAGGAAGAGCCAGAGCCGAGCCGTCTCGCCACGGTTCATCCCCAAGATGTCCAGGGCGGCCAGCAGCGCCACGGGGGCCAGCAGCAGGGCGCTCCGGCCGCGCACGCAGCGGCTGCGGATCGCTCCCACCACTTCGGCGAGCCAGCCGCCGAGCACGACGAGGGCCAGGCCGAACCCGAGCGAGACGGCGAACTCGAAAGGCACCACGGCCACCCAGGGCCACCAGGTGCGGCCCGCGGCGGCGTTGAACAGAGCGTTGTTCCGCAGGCACATGCAGATCACGCGAAACGTCGGGTAGCCGAGCGACACCTGGAGGAGCGCCGCCAGGGTGAGAAACGCCAGCGCGGCGGCGGCGACGGGGCGCCAGTAGCCGCACACGGCCTCCCGCGGCCCCAGCGGCGACTGCCCGGCCCGCCACGCCAGGAGCGTCGTGAGTGCCAGGCTGGCCGCCACCAGCCCGAACCCGATGTGGAAGAAGGCAAGGCCGTAGAGCACGCCCCCGAACGCCGCGCCCCATGCCCAACTCCGTCGCAGGATGGCCCGCACGCCGCACGCCACGAGCAGCAGCGTGAGCACGGGATACGCCTGGTCGAACGACGGGCTGAAGAGGTGGGTGCCGGGGACCAGCGCCGTCAGCCCCGCCGCGACGAGCGATGGCACCCGCGGCCACAGCGGCCGCACGGCGAGGTAGCAGGCCAGCGGAGCAAGGGAGGCGATGGCGACTGCAAGAAAGGCGAGGGTGAGAGCCGTCGCCGCGGGGTGGCTGTGGAGACGGCTCTCGTCTTCGCCCTGGTCCAGCACCTTGCTCGATGGCAGGTCGCGCTCCGCCCAGTCGGTGATCCCTGCCGCGAGGCCCGGCCTGGCGCGGAAGAAGCTCTCAAGCCCCACGAACGCCAGGATCGGCCCCGGCGGGTGCACCTGGGGATGATGAATGTGCACCCAACGCGGAGTGTTGGGAACGGGGCTGACCTCGAGCCAGTGGGCGTAGTTCGACACGAATCGCCGCGCGGAGGCCACATCGCCGGCCTCGTGGGCATAGGAGCCCTCGGTGTTCTGCCACACGAAGGGCCACATCAGCTCGGCGCCGGTGTAGAGCTTGGGCAGACACGCCGTGCCCACGTGCAGCACCAGGCTGCCGAGGGTGAGCGCGCCCACGGCTGCCCACTCGGCCCTCCGGCTGGGCGGCCCGCCGCCGACGAGGGCGTAGGCCCAGCCGCCCGCGAGCGGCAACCCCAGAAGGGCCAGCAGAGCCAGCATCCCCCACGGCGGCGCGGGCCGGTAGGGATAGACGTACTGACCGGGGACACCCAGGGGGGGACGAGCGGAGACCACCCAGGCTACGCCCAGAGCGCTCAGCGCGACTACCGCCAGGGCGAACGCCCGCCCGCGCGAGGGTCTGCGGCTGCCTTGCCCGGCCGCTGGCGTGCTCAAGGATGGGGCTCCCTCTGGCGCAGGGCGGCCAGCTCGGCGTAGACAGATTCGATGCCGGCGGTCGAGGCGGCGAGGGTGAAGCGAGCGGCAACGCGGTGGCGGCCCGCCTCGCCGAGCGCCTGGGCACGGGCAGGGTCGCCCACGAGGCCGAGGACGGCCTCGGCCAGCGCCGCCGTGTCGCCGAAGGGCGCGAGCACGCCGGTCGCGCCGTCCTCGACGATCTCGGGCACGGCTCCCGACCGGAAGGCGGCGATGGGGCGGCGGCAGGCCATGGCCTCGATGAGCACGCGCCCGAACGGCTCGTTCTGCGAGCAGTTCACCACCACGTCCATCGCGCTCAGGGCCGCGAGCGGGTCGTCGCGGTGGCCGACGAAGAGCACTTTGTCCTCGACCTTCAGCCTGGCCGCCAGCTCCTTGAGCAGCGCGGGATAGTCGGTCCCCGGCGCGGCGTAGAGCGCCCCGCCGACGACGAGGAAGCGCGCCTGCGGCAGCCGCGGGGCGAGGCGAGCCGCCATCCCGACGAAGAAGTGCTGCCCCTTCCACGGCAGCAGGCGCCCCAGGCAGCCAATCACGGGCGCGTCAGAGGGGATGCCAAGCTCCCGCCGGAACGCGGCGCCGGCCCCCTCGACGGGCACGTCGGCCAGGTCGATACCGTTCGGCACAATGCGAACCTTCGGGTCGTTGCCCAAGGCGTCGGCGATGAACTGCGACGGAGCCACGGCCACCTCGCAGCGCTGGAGGAGCCGCTGCCGCGCCCAGGAGGGCACTGCGTGGTCGCGCACGTGCCACACCAGGGGCACGCCGAGGCTGGGAGCCACGCCGCTGGCGTAGATCGCGGCGCGGAGAGTGTTGGCGTGGAGGGCGTCGAACCGCCCCCTGCGAGCGACGCGTCGCAGGGCGCGGATGCCCCGCCACAGGCGCCACAGCGCGAGCAGGCGGCTGCGGCCCCCGAGCTTGCGCAGGCCAAGTGTGATGACGGGAATGCCCAGCGCGCGGGCGCGGTCCGCCAGGGTGCCCGGCGGGCAGGCCAGCGTGGGCGCGAAACGCTCCTTGTCTAGCGTCCGCATCAGACCCAGCAGGCTCACTTCCGCGCCGCCCAGGTCGGTCGCGTGATCGAGGAAGAGGACGTTCATCGCCAGGTGGTCCTGAGGCGGGCGATTCAGCGGGGCGCGGCGAGGGCCGCGGCCGCGGCCTCGACGCCTTTGCGCACGGCCTGGCAGTTGAGTTCATAGAGCGCCGCCTTGCGGTCGGCGAGCGCCGAGCGGAGATGCTCGAGCAGCCTGTCGAGAGGCAGGAGGGACCGCGCGTGATTGTAGGCGCCGAGCATGATCATGTTGGTGACGCGCACGTCGCCCAGCTCATTGGCAATCTCCGCCGCAGGCACGGGGATGAGCCGCCCGGGGATGCCCGCCGGGCCCGTGGCCACCATCGTGGAGTTCACCACGGCAACCCCCTCCGGGCTCAGGCTCGGCGCGAAGTAGTCCCACGAGATCTGGTTCATCACGATCAGCGTGTCGGGCCGAGCGATCACGGGCGAGAAAATCTCGTCCGAGGAGACGACAACGTGGCAGTGGGCCCTCCCGCCTCGGACCTCGGGGCCGTAGGCGGGGAAGTACGTGACGTTCCGCCCCTCGGCCATCATGGCCTGGGCCAGCAGCTTGCCGGCGAAGATGACCCCCTGGCCCCCGAAGCCTGCAATGATGACCCGCTCAAGCACCGTCGTGTCCTCGAATGGCCAATGACCAATGTCCGATGACCAACGACGCCAGCAGCCACCGGCCCCCGTCGGCTCTCCCGAATTGGTCATTGGTCATTGGTCATTTCCTCGTCTTCCCTTTGGCTGCGCCTGGCGCCTCCCAGTCGCGGAAGACGCCGAGGGGGTAGACCTTGGTCATCTCGTCCTCGATGAAGCGCATGGCCTCGATGGGGGCCATCCGCCAGTAGGTCGGGCACGGCGAGAGGAACTCGACGAGCGAGTAGCCGTTCCGCTCGATTTGGGTGAGGAAGCCCTTGCGGACGGCTCGCCTGGCCTGGCGCACGCGGTCCGGGTTGGTGAGGGTCACGCGCTCGATGTAGGCCGGCCCGTCGAGGGTGGCGAGCAGCTCGCACACGCGAATGGGGTGGCCGTGGTAGCCGGCATCGCGGCCTGTGGGCGTGGTGGTCGTCCGCTGCGTGAGCATCGTCGTGGGCGCCATCTGGCCGCCGGTCATGCCGTAGACGGCGTTGTTGACGAAGAAGACGGTGACCGGCTCGCCGCGGTTGGCCACGTGGATGGTTTCGGCGGTGCCGATGGCCGCCAGGTCGCCGTCGCCCTGGTAGGAGAACACGACGCACTCGGGCCGCACGCGCTTGATGGCGGCGACCACCTCGGGCGTGCGGCCGTGGGCCGGCTCGCACATGTCCACCTTGAGATACTGGTGAGCCAGCACGGCGCAGCCGACGGGTGCGGCGCCGACCGTGCGGCCCCGGATGCCCAACTCGTCAACGACCTCGGCAATGAGGCGGTGCACGATGCCGTGGCCGCAGCCCGCGCAGTAGTGGGTGAGGCACCTCCGTAGCGTGTCGGGTCGCTCGTAGAGCGTCTTCATTGCTTCCGCGCCTCCAGGAGCGCCGCGGCGCACTCCAAGACTTCCTGGGCTTCGGGCAGGAACGCGGGGCGGCCCAGCAGGGCGATTGGCCGCCGCCCCTCCAGCGCGAGCCGCACGTCCTGTGCCATCTGCCCCATGCTCATCTCGACCACGAGGACCCCGCGGGCGCCGGCCGCCGCCACGGTGAGCGCCTGATTGGGGAACGGCCAGAGCGTGATGGGGCGGATGAGGCCCAACCGCATCCCCTGCCGGCGGCCCAACGCCACGGCCTCGCGGCATATGCGCGCGCACATGCCGTAGGCGACGAGCACCACGTCCGCGTCCTCGGCGGCCATGGCCTCCCAGCGCGTCTCCTCGCGCTCGACCTGGCGATAGGTGTCGAACAGCGCGTACGTGTGCCGCTCGAGCTCGCCCTCGCCGAGGAGGAGCGACCGGACGAGGCGGGGCGGCCGCCCCTCGCAGCCGGTGAGCGCCCAGGGCTTCGGGGGCGGAGCGGGAAACGGCTCGTCGGGAATCACGACCGGCTCCATCATCTGGCCGAGGTAGGCATCGGCCAGGACGATGGCGCACATGCGATACCGGTCCGCCAGCTCGAAGGCTCGGGCGGTGAGATCGAACATCTCCTGGGCGCTGGCGGGGGCGAGGACGATGCTGCGGTAGTCGCCGTGGCCGCCGCCGCGGGTCGCCTGCCAGTAGTCGCCCTGCGAAGGCCCGATGTTGCCCAGGCCCGGACCCCCACGCTGGACGTTCACCACGACGGCCGGGAGCCGGGAGGCGGCGATGTAGGAGATGCCCTCCTGCTTGAGGCTGATGCCCGGGCTGGAGGAGGACGTCATCGCGCGTTTGCCGGCGGCGCTGGCGCCGTAGACCATGTTGATCGCGGCCAGCTCGCTCTCGGCCTGGATGAACACCCTGCCGAGCTCCGGCATGCGGCGGGCCATATGGGCAGTGAGCTCGTTCTGCGGCGTGATGGGGTAGCCGAAGTAGGCGTCGCAGCCGGCCTGGACTGCGCCCTCCCCCGCCGCCTCGTTGCCGGCCATCAGGACCTTCTGCGCCATCGGAGCCCTTCCGCTCGGTCGCGCTCGGTCACTTCCCCACGCGGAGGCGCTCCCCCAGGTACCTGGGCAGCCCGGCCTCCTGGATGCGGCGTTGGGTGTCCTCGACGTCGTAGGCCACCCGCCGGAACGTCACCGTCTTCTCCGCCGTGTCGAGCACCGCGTAGGCCGCGGCGGGGTTGCCGTCCCGCGGCTGGCCCACGCTCCCGGGGTTGATGAGGTACGGGACCATGAACTTGAGCTTGAGGGTGTAGCCGGAGTCGATCTCGTAGACCACCTTGCCGTCGCCCACAATCGTGGGCAGGTGGCTGTGGCCGAAGAAGCACAGGTTGATGCCGCCGTACTGCGAGCGCAGGTAGCGGTGGTTGAGGATGGCGGCCTCCTGGTTCAGGATGTACTCGTCGGGCTCCCTGGGCGAGCCATGCACCAGGAGGATGCGGTCCTGGTAGAGCATCGTGTCCCTCAGGCCCTCGAGGAACGCGTTGTCCGAGGGGCTGAGGCATCGGCGGGTGTACTCGACCGCCTGGGCGGTGGAGGGGCGGATCTGTTCGGAGTTCTCGCCCAGGGCGTAGCGGTCGTGGTTCCCCCGGATGGAGTGGAGGGGGGCCGTTTCGAGGGCCTCGATGACCTCGTGGGGACAGGGGCCGTAGCCCACGACGTCGCCCATGCACAGGATGGTGCCCACGTCCTCGCCCGCCAGAGCGTCCAGCACGGCGCGCAGGGCCGCGAGGTTCGAGTGGATGTCTGCGATGATTCCGTAGCGCAGCGGATTCGACGACATAGGAGTCCGTGTGGCGCCGCGTGAGGGCCTCATGGGCCAGAGACACGGAACAGGCGCACGGCGGCCTCGGGGCACATGATCGTGCAATGGCGGCAGGCGCAGCACACCACCCCGCCGATGACGCGCACCGTGTAGGCCCCGCGGCTGTTGGGCGTCGGCGACAGCTCCAGGGCGTGCTCGCTGCAGAAGGCAACGCACAGGCCGCAGCCCTTGCAGAGCTCCTCGTCAACCTCGACCACGATCATGGAGCGCGCTCCCGCTCCAGTGGAGTTTTTCGCGCAAGGTGTCATAATAGGTCCGAAGCCCGAGATCGATCAGCCGGAAATCGTTCGCGGCACGGCGGATGACCACGCGGTCCCCCCGGGCGAGCTGCTGGTACACCTGCCCGTCCACGGTCAGGCCCACGTCCACCGGGGTCGCGTCCACGCACAGCTCGATGCACCCGCTCGCGGGCACCACCAGGGGCCGGTTCGTGAGCGTGTGCGGGCAGATCGGCGTCACCACGAACGCGGCCAGCGCGGGGTCAATCACCGGCCCGCCGGCCGACAGCGAGTGCGCCGTCGAACCCGTGGGGGTCGAGACGATCACGCCGTCCCCATTGTAGGTTGTCGCCCGCACGCCGTCAACCACGAGGCCGATCGCCACCAGGCGCGACAGGGCGCCGCGCGAGACCACTGCGTCGTTGAGGGCCACGCGCTCGACCAGCGTCTGCCCGCCCCGCCGCAGGGCGCACGACAGGCGCATCCGCGACGAGACGCGGTAGCGGCCCTCCAGGATATCGCCGAAGCGCTCCTGGAGCTGCTCGGGCGACACCTCGGCCAGGAAGCCGAACTTGCCCAGGTTCACCCCGATGGCGGGGATCTGGTTGCTGCCCAGCCGCCGCGCGGTCGAGAGAATCGCTCCGTCCCCCCCCAGGATCACCGCAAGGTCCGCCTCCACGTGCTCCAGCTCGCGGTCCATCGCCAGGTCCAGCGCCACCACCTCGGCGCGCTCCCGCAGCCACGGCAGCAGTTGCTCCACGGCTGCGGCGACCGCAGGCTTCCCCGTATTGCCCGAGAGGATGAGCCGCTTCATCGTCGCACCCCGCCTGGCTTCTCCAGAGGCGCGCCGCTGGCGCGCGGCGTGGATCGTGCCGTGCCCCCGCCGCGCACGAACTCGGCCACGCGGGCGGCGATGCCCGCGGCACTGAGCCCCAGGCCCCCCAGCAGCGCCTCCCGCGGCCCGTGCTCCACGAACCGGTCGGGGATGCCCAGCAGCTCCACATGGCACGGCAGGGCGCCGTGCGGCGCGATGGCCTCCAGGACCGCCGACCCGAAGCCGCCCACGACGGAATGCTCCTCGATGGTCACGAGGATGGGCACGCGGGAGGCCAGCGACCCAAGGAGGGCCGCGTCCACGGGCTTGGCGAATCGCGCGTTGACGACGGCCGCCTCGATGCCCTCTCTGGCCAGGAGGACCGCCGCCTCCCAGGCCCGCTCCACCATGGACCCGTAGGCCACCAGGGCCGCGTGCGAGCCCTCCCGCAACAGCTCCGCCTGTCCGACCTCGATGGGCGGCGGCTGCGGCCACCCGACAGCCGGCACCGGCGCCTTGGGAAACCGGATGGCCCACACGCGGTCGCCGGCCACCGCGGCCTCCAGCATGGCCTCCAGCTCCGCGCCGTCCCTTGGCGCCGCCAGGACCATGCCGGGCAGGTGGCGCAGGAGGGCGATGTCGAACACCCCGTGATGCGTCGGCCCGTCGGCGCCGACCAGGCCCGCACGGTCCATGCACAGCACCGCGCCGGCCCCCTGAAGGCACAGATCGTGGAACACCTGGTCGTAGGAGCGCTGGAGAAACGTCGAGTAGATGGCCACCACTGGCTTGCAGGCCGCGGCGGCCAGACCCCCCGCAAAGGCTACCCCGTGCGACTCGCTGATGCCCACGTCGAAGAACCGCTGAGGGAAGCGCTGGCCGAAGTCTGCAAGGCCCGTCCCCTCCTCCATCGCCGCGGTGATCGCCACGACGTCGTGCCGCCTCTCGCCGATGCGGCACAGGGCGTCGGAGAAGACCGACGTGTAGCTTGGCCCCGCCGCGCCGTTGGCTGGGCCGGGCGCGCAGGCGGAGGGCGCTGCCGGCCCCGCGCTGTGGTAGCGGCTCGGGTCGCTCGTCGCGGCGGCGTGGCCGCGCCCCTTCTGCGTCAGCACGTGGAGCAGGATGGGGCCCGAGAGCTCGCGCACCGCCTCCAGCATCGCAACCAGGTCGTCGAGGCGGTGGCCGTCCACGGGGCCGAACGTGCGGAAGCCGATCTGGTCGAAGAGCGTCTCGGAGCCGACGGCCACCTTGATGCTCTCCTTGAGCTGCCCCAGGGCGGCCTCGGCAGGGGCGCCGATGCCGGGCAGGCTGCGGACGACGCGGCGCAACTCCCGCTTCGCCTTGTTGTAGAACGGCGCCGACCGCAAGCGGTCGAGATACTGGGCGATCGCGCCCACCGTCCTGTTGATGGACATTCGGTTGTCGTTGAGCACGACCAGGATATCCCTGCCCAGAGCGCCGGCGTGGTTGAGCGCCTCCAGGGCCACGCCGTTGGTCAGCGTGCCATCGCCCACGATCGCCACGACGCGGCGCCGTCGCCCGGCAAGCGCATCCGCGCACACAAGGCCCATGGCGGAGGAGAGCGCCGTGCCCGCGTGGCCGGTGGTGAAGAGGTCGTACGGGCTCTCGGCCTTGCTTGGGAAGCCGCTCAGGCCTCCCTGCTGGCGCAGGGTATGGAACTGCTTGCGCCGTCCCGTGAGCAGCTTGTGCGCGTAGGTCTGGTGCCCGACGTCCCACACAAGCACATCGTGGCGGAGATCGAAGCAGCGGTGGAGGGCCACCGTCAGCTCCACGGCGCCGAGGTTGGACGCCAGGTGGCCCCCGTTGGCGGCGACCACGCGGCGGATCTCCTCGCGCAGCTCTTCCGCGAGCTGCGGCAGCTCCTCGCTCCTCAGCCGCCGCACGTCCGCCGGGCCGTTGATCTGCTCAAGGATGCTTCCCACGCGAACTCCATCTCAGGGCCTGGAACAAGAGGGCACCGGCGATCGGCTCACCGCTCTCGCTCCGTACCCCTCTGCGGGCAGAAGGGTATGGTTCCCTTCTTACTTCCTACCACTTTTGCCGGCATTGCGCAAGGCACACTCACATGTTCCTCCCAACGACGTAGGCCGCCAGGTCGCGGAGGAGGTCGGCCGGGGGGCCGAAGGGGGCCAGCTCGGCGATCGCCTGCTCGGCGAAGGCGCCGGCGCGCCGGCGCGACTCGGCGAGCCCAAACACCGCGGGATACGTGATCTTGCCGCACAAGGCATCCTTGCCCGCGGTCTTGCCGAGCTGCTCGCTGGTCGCCTCGGCGTCGAGCGCGTCGTCGGTGACCTGGAAGGCGAGCCCGAGCAGCTCGCCGAAGCGCCCCAGCCGCTCCCCCGTGGCCTCCGGGGCATCGGCCGCCAGCGCGCCCAGACGAAGCGACGCGCCCATCAGGGCCGCCGTCTTGTGCGAATGGATAAAGCTCACTCGCTCCGCGGTCGGCTCCTCGCCCGCGAGGTCCATGTCGGCCTCCTGGCCGCCCACCATTCCGGCGGCGCCCGCGCCGCGCGCCAACGCCGCCACAAGCACGGCGGCGTGGCGCTCGCACGGGGGCCGAGCCAGGACCTCGAAGGCCAGAGTGAGCAGGGCGTCGCCGGCCAGGATCGCGGTCGCCTCGCCGAATGCCTTGTGGCACGAGGGCCGCCCGCGGCGGAAATCGTCGTCGTCCATCGCCGGCAGATCATCGTGGATGAGCGAGTAGGTGTGCACGAGCTCGACGGCGCACGCCGGCGGCAGGGCAAGCTCCCGGGCGCCGCCGCACAGCTCCGAGGCCAGCAACACCAGGGCGGGCCGCAGGCGCTTGCCGCCCGCGAAGACGCTGTAGCGCATGGCCTCGACGAGCCGACCCGCCGGCCCCCCGGGCGCGGGAAGCAGCCGCTCGAGCGCCGCGTCCACCTCGCGGCGGACCTCCCGCAGATACGCGGCCAGGCGCTCCGAGCTCATGACCCGTCCTCGCGCGCGCTCCCGTCCTCGGCCTCGAACGGCCGCGTCCCGAGCTTCGCGTCGGCGCCCTGGACCAGCACCTCGATCCGCTTCTCCGCGGCGGCCAGGATCGCCGTGCACTCCTTGTGCGCGGCGACGCCGCGTTCGTAGCGCTCGAGGGCCTCGTCGAGCGTCAACTCGCCGCTCTCAAGCTCCTCGACGATTTGCTCGAGGGCTTCCAGGGTCTTCTCGAACGACACTCGTTTGCCCATTCACCGTCTCCACTCTCGAAACCAGGCGGCCGGCGTGGAGCAGGGTCTCCACCGCCTGACCCGCCTGCACCTGCCCCGCACTGCGGATGACCTCACGGGACTCGAGCACGCGGGTGATCGAGTAGCCCCGCTCGAGGACGCGCACGGGGCCGAGGGCCTGAAGGCGGCCCGCCGCCGTGGCGAGCCGCTCGCGACACGACTCGACGCGCCGCCGCACGGCCAACGCGGCCGCGCCGGCCAATTCGTCGAGCCGTTGCTCGTGGCGCCGCACGGTCTCCAGGGGCGCCCGGAACCCGTAGCTGGCGCGCAGCCGCTCCAGGCGGGCGCGCGCCAGGTCCACCCGGCCCCGCAAGGCCGTGGTGAGACGCCCGCGCAACTCGCCGAGCCGCCCCACCAGCTCTGCCAGCTCGGGCAGCACGATCTCGGCGGCCTCGGTGGGCGTGAGCGCCCGGCGGTCCGCCACGAAGTCCGCGATCGTGACGTCAATCTCGTGTCCCACGGCCGAGATGATGGGCACCCTCGAGGCGTGGATGGCGCGCGCCACCACCTCCTCGTTGAAGGCCCACAGGTCCTCCAGGCTCCCGCCGCCCCGCCCGACGATCAGCACGTCTGCCCCGCCCCATTCGTTGAACTCGGCGATCGCCCGCGCGATCTCCGCCGCCGCCCCCGCCCCCTGCACGCGGACGGGTCGGATCACCACGTGGGCGGGCGGGAAGCGCCGGGCGAGCACCGTCAGGATGTCGCCGACCGCCGCGCCGGTCGTCGAGGTCACCACGCCGATGCAGGCCGGCAGGAAGGGCAGCGGCTTCTTCGCCTCCGGGCGGAACAGCCCCTCCTTCTCCAACCTGTCCTTCAGTTGAAGAAACGCGAGCTGGAGCGCGCCCATGCCCTTCGGCTGGATCGACGAGATGACGACCTGATAGCTCCCGCGCGGCTCGTAGACCGTGAGGGCGCCAGTGACGATCACCTCCATGCCGTCCTCGAGGTCGAACCGCAGGCGGCTGGCGCTGCTGCGCCACAGCACCGCGGAGATCTGCGCGCCGGAGTCCTTCAGCGTCAGGTACACGTGCCCGGAAGCGGGCCGACGGAGATTGGAGACCTCGCCCACCAGGCACACGGAGTCGAACTCCTCCTCCAGCGAGCGCCGGATGCGCCGGGTGAGCTCGGAGACGCTGAGGATCTCTTCGCCGTGAGATGGCTGCAAGGCCCACTCCTCACCGCACCTGGGGCGGCGTGCGACCGTGCACGACCTACGTTTCCGCGATCCGGCGGATGCCGACGGCGCGACCCGTCTCGGCGTCCACGGACACGATGGCCCCGCACATGAGCACGGCGCCGCTGGCGACCTCCATCGGCACGTAGAGGCGCGTGCGGAGGCGTTCGATCACCTGCTCGACCCGGCGACCGAGGATCGAGCGCTGCGCCCCGGTCATCCCGAGGTCGGTGATGAAGGCCGTGCCCTGTTCGAGGAGCCGCTCGTCGGCGGTCTGCACGTGGGTGTGTGTGCCGAGCACGGCGCTCACGCGCCCGTCGAGGAACCAGCCCATCGCCGCCTTCTCCGAGGTGGCCTCCGCGTGAAAGTCCACGATCGTCACCCGCGGCCCGGGCGTTCGCTCGAGGAGGCGGCTCATGGTCTCGAACGGGCAGTCCACCGGCTCCAGGAAGATGCGCCCCAGGAGGTTGACGACGCGGACCGGGATGCCCGAGGCGGTGGCGACGGTGACGATGCCGGCGCCGGGCGCGCCGGGCGGGTAGTTCTGGGGCCGCAGGAGGCGCGGGTCCTCGGCGAGTGCCTGGGCGATGTCGCGCCGCCGCCACACGTGGTCGCCCGTGGTGACGACGTGGACGCCGACGCCGTGAAGCTCGGCGGCGATGGCTCGGGTGATCCCGAGGCCGCCCGCGGTGTTCTCGCCGTTGGCGACCACCAGGTCCACCCCCTCCCGCGCGACGATGCGGCGCAGGTTGTCGCGCAGGAAGTGGCGACCCGGGCGCCCCACCACGTCGCCGATGGCAAGAATCTGCACCGTCAAGGTGGCCCCATTCTACCGAGCGTACTCGACGGCTCGGGTCTCTCGGATCACGGTGACGCGGATCTCGCCGGGATAGTCGAGCTCCTGCTCGATCTCCTTGGCGATGTCGCGAGCCAGCTTGGTCGCCGCCCGGTCGTCCACCTTGTCGCTCTTGACGATCACGCGCACTTCGCGGCCGGCCTGGATGGCGTAGGCAGTGTCGACCCCCTCGAAGGAATTCGCAACGTCCTCGAGGCGTTCGAGCCGCTTGATGTACTTCTCGAGGGTCTCGCGGCGAGCGCCGGGGCGCGAGGCCGAGATCGCGTCGGCCGCCTGGACGAGGACGGCGTAGACGCTCTGGGGCGCCTCGCCCTCGTGGTGGGCGGCGATGGCGTTGATGACGATGGCGTCCTCGTCAATCCGCTTGCCGATCAGCGCGCCGATCTCGGGGTGGCCGCCCTCGAGCTCGTGGTCCACGGCCTTCCCGATGTCGTGCAGCAGGCCGATGCGCTTGGCCAGCGCGGGGTCGAGCCGCAACTCCCCTGCCATGATGGAGCACAGGTGCGCCACCTCGATGGAGTGCTGGAGCACGTTCTGGCCGTAGCTCGTGCGGTATCGCAGGCGCCCGAGCAGGTAGGCGAGCTTCTGGTTGCTGGTGTGCACGCCCATGTCGAAGAGCACTTGCTTGCCGGTCTGCTGAATGGTCTCTTCGGTCTTGCGCTTGGCCCGCTCGATGACCTCCTCGATGCGCGCGGGGTGGATGCGGCCGTCGGCCACCAGCTCCTCCATCGCGCGGCGGGCCATCTCGCGGCGAACGCTGTCGAAGGCCGAGAGCACCACCACCCCAGGCGTGTCGTCCACGATCACGTCCACGCCCGTGGCCTTCTCGAACGCTCGGATGTTGCGGCCTTCGCGCCCGATGATGCGCCCCTTCATCTCGTCGCTCGGCAGGTCTATGGCGGAGACGACGCTCTCGTTGGTATGCTCGACGGCGCAGCGCTGGATGGCGGTTGCCAGCACCTCTCGGGCTTTCTGGTCGGCGCTCTCCTTGGCCTGCTCGATCTTACGCTCCAGGAGAGTAGCCGCCTCGCGGTCGAAGTCGCGCTCCAGGCGCTCGAAGAGCTGGGTCCGCGCGTCCTGTGGGCTGAGGCCCGAGATGCGGTAGAGGGCCTCTTTCTGCTTGTCGAGGGCCTCGGTGAGTTCGCGCTCCTTGGCGGCGATGCTTTCCTGGCGGGTGGAGAGCTCGCGCTCGAGGTTCTCGATATACTTTTCGCGCTTGCCCGTGAGCTCCGCCTTGCGCTCCAAGGCGTCCTCCCGCTTCACCAGGCGCTTCTCCAGCAGCTTCAACTCCGTGCGGGTCTCGCGGGTCTCCCGTTCGAATTCCTCGCGGCGACGCAGCAGTTCCTCCTTGGCCGCTACGTCGGCCCGCTGGCGGACCTTTTCCGCCTCCTGGGCGGCGGCATCGAGGAGTCCGCTCGCCTCCTTTCGCGCGCTGCGCTTGCGAATGTAGCCCACCAGTTGACTAACGCCGTACCCCACAATGCACGCCACGGCGATCAGCAAGGCAACAGGTCCAGAAACCACAGACCACCTCTCGATCCCTCTCCGTCCGAGGCCGCACACGGAGCGGCCGGGGGACGGGCGCGACCAAGCGCTTGCCCTTATGTATACACTCTGGACGGGTCGCACGGGATGGAGAACAGGGGAAGAAGCTGCTGAGCGCGCAGAGCGGAAGGACGAACGGTCTCTAGAGTTGCCCTCGGGCTACACGGCGTCGCGCACCACTGCCACGAGGAAGCGGCGTGGACACCCTCGGGGATCGAGCCGGATGACTTCCTGGGGCCCTGCCGCTCGCCGGGCGGGGTAAGCCGCCCGACTGTCGCGTGGTCCGGGCCGACGCATGTCTTGATGCGCCTTCAGGTTGCCAAGCGTTCGCGCCCACGAAAGTCTCGTGCCTCTCTACATCTAACTCGTAACAGTGGCCAAGCCGCCCGCCGGCAGCTACCCACGCCGCCGTTACCCTCGCGGCCGGCTGCGCCACCGTGCATACAGAAACAACTCTATCGCTCCACACACTCTCCCTGACCCCGTGCCACCCTCCAGCACGATGCCATGAGTTGTGCTCTCGTTGGCCTCCCCTCGGATGCCCCTCTCGCATCCTCTACCACAGATTATAGCGACCCCGTCAGGCAAGTCAAGGAGAATCTCAGCCCCCCGCGCGACCACCGCCCCCGGCCAGCCCCGGCCATTGTGTATCAGTGTGCATCACCCCGTAGCTTGATACACAATGGTAGTCCCCAGAGAAATGGCGATTCTCGCCATTCTGTTCATTCTGTATCATTTCCCCCTCCCTGGGAAGTGATACACAATGGGTAAGGGGGCCTCCGAGCCCCTATCTAGTTGGCGCGTAGACACATAGGGATATTTCAGTGCCCGGCGTAGTCGCTGCACCGCGTCGCATTCGGGCGGTCGGGCCGCCGGCAGGCGTCGCCGTAGTCGTACTTACACGTGTCGCACAGGGTGCGTTCGCCGAAGAGCTTGGCGCGCACCGCCTGCCAGAAGGTCTTCCACGTTCCGGGCCGGGGCCTATTCGGGCTTGTCCTTGCCTGCCTCCTCGGCACGCTTCCGGTACTCCGCTTCGAGCGTCTTGTATTTCTTCTCGAACTCCTCGATCGGCTCGCGAGCCGCGCGCAGGGAGTTGTGAAGGTCCACGATCCGCAGCAGCCGTTGCCGTGCCCGCTCGGCAGCCGCTGCCGATGCGGGGTCCTCGGATTGGGCAGCCACTTCCTGGTAGGCAGCGAGGACGCCATCGAAGTCCCGCTTGTCTGCCGGCTTCGCAAGTTCTGCCTGGTAAAGCTCTTGGGCCTTCCGGAGGGCCTGGGCGGCGGCACTGCGGGCCATGGCGGGCCTCGGCGGCGGCTCCTTGCCGGCAGGGACAGGGCCGGCCTCGCCAATCTTGCGGACGTGTGCGCTGTGAATCCACGCCCATGCGTCCAAGGGCGGGCCGATCCCGATCCAGTCGCCATCGGCGTCCACCACCGTAACTCGTGTGCCCTTCTCCACTTGCCCAAGCACGTCGCCGGTCAAGCCCGGCCGGGCGCGCACGTTCACCCTGTCCTTGACAAAGGTCGCCTGCTTCCCGTCGGCCTCGACGGCCACCATGTCCTTGCGCACCCACACGGTGCAGGTCTTCGGCACGGGGATGCCGAACCACTCGTACCGCTTCTGCCGCACCTCAACCTTGTCGCCCCGGCTGGCCACGGAGAGCACGGTGTAGTTAATGCCGTCCCCGGCGCGGATGTAGACCCGCTCGCCCGTGACCTCGCCCAGGAAGGGCGGCTTGGGCGCGTCCTTCGGCTCGGGCGCCTTCGGCTCGGCCTTGGGTTCCGCCTTGGGCTCGACCTTAGGTGCCGCCTTGGGTTCCTTCGTCGCTGCCTCGGCCTTCTTGGGCTCGGCCTCACCCGCCGCTGCGCACATACAGAAAGCCCACGCCAGAAGCCCGATGAGTCTACGCATGGCTACTGCCCCCACACGTCGCGCGTGCTGATGCTTGGGGATGGGAACGGGGATACCAGAACAACGGCATTATAAGGCGCGTGCGCCAGGAAGTCAACCATCTTGTCCGCATTGCGCCTCAGATTCCCGGTTGACAGTGCGCTCCGCCGAGATATACTGGCGCTTCGGCGCGGAGAGCCCTGCCATGCGTGTGCGTCCCCTGTCCGCCGTGTTCCCCCTGATGCTGCTCCTGTTGCTCGGAGAAGCCATGGTCGCCAGCGGCGAAGCACTGACGTTGGACGGCGATGCGATGCGGGTGGAGGTGGATTCGGCGTCGGGGCGCTGGGCGCTCCTCGACAAGGCGTCGGGCGTCCGCTGGCCGTCGAGCGGCGATGCCGGCCCCGGCTCCTCCCCTGCCCTTCTGGGCGGCTTCGGCGACGCCGCGGCGCAGGCGCAATCGCTCAAGCTCACGAAGAAGAACGGGGCGGCCGTGACGTTCGCGCTGGTGGATGGCGGCCGCTCGCTCGAGATCCGATGCGAGGGGGCCGAGGACGTCCGCTCCCTCGGCGACGCGCTGGCCATCACCGACACCGAGGGCGGCTACCTCATCGTGCCGGCCCGCGAGGGGCTGCTCATCCGCGCCGACAGCGGCAAGTCGTTCGAGCGCACGTTTGGCACGTCCGACTACGAGGGCTGCCACATGAACATGCTCGGCCTCTGCAAGGCCGGCTCCACGCTCCTCGTGACGTGGGACGATGCCTACGTGTTCCCCGAGGTCCAGAGCGTTCGCCCGCTCGACGCGACGCACAAGCAGCAGCTCACGACGACGCTGGGCCTCCGTCGCTCCGCGAAGGCCGTGCGCCTCACGCCGCTCGGCAAGGGCGACTGGAACACGATCGCCGCCGGCTATCGCCGCATCGCCGAGGCGAAGGGCCGCGCCGTCACGCTCAGGAGCAAGATCCAACGCAATGCAAAGGCCGAGCTGATGCTCGGCGCGGCCAACGTCAAGCTCTGGACCTGTCTCGCCCGCAAGATGAACGAGGAGAGCACGGCCGAGGAATCGGTGAAGGTGCGCTGGACGTTCGACGAGGCGGCGCAGATCGCCGAGCACCTTCGCAAGGACGTGGGCATCGAGCGCTGCCTGTTCATCCTGGGCGGCTGGACCGAGGGCGGCTACGACTGCCGCCACCCCGACAACCTGCCCGCCAACCCCGAGTGCGGCGGCAACAATGCCCTCGCCGATGCCGTCCGACGCATCCAGGCCCTCGGCTACGTCGCCTGCCTGCACGACAACTTCCAGGACATGTACCGCGATGCGAAGAGCTGGGACCCCGCCTTCATTGAGAAGGACGCCAAGGGCAGCCTGATCAAGGGCGGGCGGTGGCTCGGCGGCCGCGCCTACATGGTCTGCGCGCCCAAGCAGCTCGAGCTGGCCCAGCGCCCGCAGAACCTGCCCGAGACGCACAAGCTCTTCGCCCCCTGGAGCTACTTCATTGACACCACCTACGCGGTCGGCCCCCGCGAGTGCCACGACCCCGCGCACCCCATCGGGCGCAACGACGACATTGCCTGGAAGATCAAGCTCAGCGACTATACCCGCAAGGTCTTCGGCCTCTTCGGCAGCGAGTGCGGCCGCGAGTGGGCGCTGCCGTGCAGCGACTTCTTCGAGGGGCTCGTCGGCGTCTCAGGACGCTACTACCATGGCCTCGACCCCGCCAGCGTCGGCGCCACGGTGATCCCCTTCTGGGAGATGGTCTACCACGACTGCCAGGTCGCCTACGGCAAGTATGGCTACGCCGCCGACCAGGCGGCCGAATACGTCGCCCACCACGTCCTGTGCGCCCGCCCCCTCCACTACCATTCAGTGCCCGACCACCTCTACTGGAAGGAGCCTACCGCGCCGGCAACCGACGCCGTCCAGGCGCGGCCGCGGGTCGTGAGCATCGAGCCCGTCGAGAAGGGCTCCTTCCGCATCCGGTATGCGTGGACCGTCGAGGACGATGTCGCGGGCGACTGGCGGGTCTTCGTCCACTTCGGCACCGACGCCGAGATTCGGTTCCAGGACGACCACGTGCCCGAGCCGCCCACGTCGCAATGGAAGAAGGGGCAGAGGGTCGAGATCGGCCCTCGTGTCGTGAGCATCCCGCCCACGCTTCGGGCCGACGCGGTGAACGTCTACGTCGGCCTCTTCGACCTGAAGGATCAGGGGAAGCGGGTGCGGCTGCCCGGCTGCGACGGCCAGCGGCGCATCCTGGCCGGCCGCCTGCTGCTGAAGCCCGAGCTGAAGTTCGCGCCACACGCGGGCGGCGCGCCTCTCTCCCGCTCTGCCTTCACGCGCTGCGACGACGGCTGGGCCGAGGGCATGCACCCGACCGATGTCTTCCTCAAGAACACACAGGAAGTCCTCGGCCCCCTCAACGCGGCCACGGCGCACCAGCGGCTCACGCGTCTGGAGTTCCTGAAGCCCGACGGCTCGCTGCGCCGCGCCGTCTACGGCGAAGGCCCGGCGGCGACGGAGGTCGTGGTGAACTTCGGCTCCGCCGATGCCGAGGCCAGCACGCGCTTCGGCCCCGTGGCGCTGCTCCCTCCGTGGGGCTTCGTGGTCCAGGCGCCGCGCTTCGTCGCCTTCTACGCGAAGTCGTGGGGCGGCCATGCCTACGAGGCCGGCGCTCTGTTCACCCTCCACGCCGTCGAGGGCGATGCCCTCGCGACGGCGCGAAAACTCCGCGTCTTCCACGCCTTCGGCGAGCCGACCCTCCTCTGGGGCGGGAAGCGATACGAGGTCCGGCGCGAGGGAACCGTCGCGCTGCGGTGAGGGGACAAGGGCACTTGCTTTCCGGCCGCGAGATCACCTGGCATCCCGCGCGACGGCGCTGGCTTCCTCTCCCAATGGATGGGTGAACGGACCTGCAGAGGGATCAGTCCCTGTCTATCCGGCTCTCCAGGTAGCGGTGCCAGGACGCCGAGGCCATGCGGCGGGTGACCTCATAAAGCCGGTATTCGGTGGCAAAGAGGTCGCCCTGGGTGGGCTCCTTGGGCGGGATGAAGTGCGTGACGAGGGCCACGCAGCAGCCTGTGCGTTCGGTGTCCTCGATGACGGGGGTCATGTGGGCCGGGCGCTGGCCGAAGACGGCCGAGACGAGCTCGGCCCGGATGAGGTTGCGCGCCGCCCGCTGCGGGTCGTAGGCGTCGAGCGGGCGGAACGGCAGCGACAGGGTGACGGGAATCGGCTGCGGCACCTCGACCATGGGCGGCTCCGCCTCGACAACTTTGCGGAATGCCTCGGCCCGGTCCTTCTCGCCGGCCTTCGCCAGGGCGGCGCTCAGCTTCTCACGCAGCTTGTCTGCCGCCTGCGCCACGCGCTGCGCGGCGCGCGCCCGCTCGCAGTCCATCTGCACCTCCATCTTGACGCCCGGCTCGTCGAGCGGCGGCACGCGGGACGGCGTGCGGTCGCACACGCGGATGAGGCAGGCGCCGTCGGAGCCCTGGACGGGTCCGGCCAGCTCGCCCTTCGGGGCGGCGAAGGCCGTCTTGGCCAGGTCGGGGGCGGGTCCGATGTCTCTGAGGCCCTTTCGCTCGCGGTCGATCCAAACGGGCTGGGTGGCGACGAGGGGCGGGTGCTTGGCGGCGTAGGCCTTGAGGTCCGCCTTGGCGCCCTCGGCCTGGAGGGCCTTCAGTGCCTCGGCGAGCAGCTTCCCTGCCTCCACCCGCGCCGCGGCGCGCCGCAGGTGGTCGCGCACGCGGTCCTTCGCCTTGTCGAAGGGAAGGAACGCGGGCTGGACCGCCGCGGACCAGTCGCGGCAGTAGAGCTCGCCCGCGCGCACGCTTCGGTCGAACTCCTTGCGGAGTTCCTCATCCGAGGGGGCAGCGACGGCCTTTGCCAGGTCGGCATAGGGGGCCACGAGCGACTCGACCTCGGCCACCTCGGGGCGTCGGAAGGTCTCCTTGTTCGCCTCGTAGTGCTTCCGCAAATCGTCCGTCGTGGGCTCCTCGAGGGCCAGCATGGGCTCGCGGAGCGCGACCATGGCAGCCTCGAGGGTGAGCAACTCGTCGGGCTGCCGCTCGGAAACGTCGGCGACGCAGGCCCGCATCGGCTCGGCCTCGACGGCCACGGGAGTGAGCCCGGGCTTGTCGAGCGCGAAGATGGCGTCGGCGAGAGCGGGCATGGGCCCTTCCCCGGGGACGACGAAGCGGCGCGCGTCGAGCAGCTCGGTTTCCACGACCTTGGGCGCCCGCGAAGCCGCCTTCTCGAAGGACGACGCGGCGGCTGCGCTGCGGAACGCCTCGGCCGCCTTGCGGGCAGCGTCGCACGCCGCCTGGACCTTCAGCGCCTGCGCCACCTTGTCGCGCACTTCGGCGAGCGTCGAGTCCCGAGGCGCCGTGCGGGCGGCCAGGCGGCACACGGCGTAGCCCTGGCTAGACTGCACGATGCGGGGGATGATCTCGCCGGGCTTGGTGTCGCCCAGGACGTCGGCGATGTCCGCAATGCGTCCGAGAGTGGTGGGGCTGGCCGGGTCCTCCACGGCGAATGGCTCGCTCTTGCCGTGGAGGAGGTTGAACTGCTTGGCCAGCGCGGCGAAGTCGGCCTCGGAGGGCTTCCTTGCCTTCCTGACCGCTTCGAGGGCCAGGTCGGCGGCGGCGCGGGCCTCGCGGTTCGCGCGCTCGCGCGCAATATCTGCCCTCACGCGGTACTCGCTTTCCTCGTAGGAGTGGCCCCGGTACGCGTCGTCCGCGTGCAGCTCGAAGTGGCGGCGGCACTCGGCGTCGGTGAGCCTTCCCTCGATGGCCCGCTGCCGCATGGCGGCGTCGGCGAACAGGAACTCGACGGTGGCCTGCGCCGGCACGCGGAAGGCGGCCTTGTTGGCCTCGAAGTGGCGCTCGATGGCCGTGGCGTCGGGCGGGGGGACGGATGCCAGGAAGTCGGCGGCGCGGAAGAGGGCGACCTTGGCTCGCGCCCTGCCCCCCGGGCGGCGCTCGGCCAGGAGGGCGATCAGCGCCCCCGGGCGCGTGGCGAGGACGAGAGGCTTCGTGACCTCGCCCGGCTTCAGGGCGCGGATCGCGGCCATGGCCTGCGGCTCGTCGGCCAGGAAGGCCTCGGGCTTCGAGACGGGGAACGGCCCCAAGGTGTTCACGCTCACGCGCATCTCGCGCGCCACGGGGAGCGGATACGCCGAGGGGACGGTGCGGAATGCCTCCCACACCAGGCTGTCGCGTAGCGCCGCGAGGCGCTCGGGCAACGGCTTCTTGGCCCATTCGGCCTCGAGCTTGCCGCGCACCCGCTCGTGCGCGGCCGGCGCGGCGTCCCAGGAGGGCGCGTCCTTGATCTCGTCGTCGGTGACATACGCGGTGTCGCGGTGGTCGTCGTAGTACTGGCGGACCTCTTTGTCGTCCACCTTGGCCTCGGCGCGGAGGGTCTCGTAAAGGGCGGCGGCCACGTCGAGCGTGGCGGCCTTTTCGTCGCGGCTCTTGAGGACGAAGAGGAACCTGCCCTCGGCGCTGGAGAGGATGCGGCTGACCTCGCCCGGCTTGAGAGCCGTCACGGCGTCGCGGAAGCCTGCGGCCTTGCCGATGTCCGGCGTGGCCTCGGGCTGAGCCAGGTTGACGGCCACGTTGCTGCGGGGGCGGAGGCCGTGCTTGACGGCGACGGCTGCGAGGTCGGGCTTCTCTGGCTGGGTCAGCTCGGCGAGGGCCTTCTCGGCGCGCTCGGTGGCCAGGCGGAGGGCCTGGCGGCGCTCGAGCAGCTTCGCGATGTCGTCCTTCACCTTCTCGAATGGGATCGGCTTGGGCTGGTCGAGGAAGCTGTGCGGGGCCGCGTCGTAGGCGGCGCGCTGCTCGTAGAGCGCCGGCTCGTAGGTGGGCGCGAGGCCCTGCGCGGCGCACGTGACGAGTTGGAAGCGGTTGCCCTTGGCTTCCTCGCGCGCGACGAGGCGGGCCAGGACGAAGCGCTCGCCCACCGCCACAACGTCGCTGAGGTCGCCCACGTCGCCGCCGGCGAGCTGGGCATAGAGGTCGGGCATGGCCTTGCCCAGCCCGGGGAACGGGTCGGTCGGCTTCAGGAACTCGGTTTCGAGGGGCTTGGTGCCCACGCGCTCGGCGAAGCGCTCGATGGCCGCCTGCGAGATCCTCGTGCGGTACTCCCTGGCCTTCTCCCTGGCCTTGGCGAACGCCTTGTCGTTCTTCACGTCGTCGCCGAGTTGCCTGCGGAGGTGTTCCGGCAGGTTATCGTAGGGGAGCGCTCGGGCCTCCTCGCGCTGGGTGACCCGGAAGAAGAAGCGCCCCGCATCGCACGAGAAGACTTCGCTGATCGCATGGGTGCCGGGCTTGGCCTCGGCGCCGGCGACCGAGTATTGCTGGCCACGCTCGCCGAACAGGACTTCGGCGAGCCTCGCGCCGCGCAGCTCGGAGACGAGCTCGGGCGCTTCGCTGGCGGCGAAGGGCGGCGTGGTGTCCACCGTGAAGGCCCCGGGGAACTCCCTGGCCTCCGCGCCCGTCAGCGCCTTCAGGTTCGGCACGCGTCCGCTCGCCACCTCGTCGGCCGCACGGTTGGCGATCTGCCCGATGATCGCCATGAGCTTGTCCTCGGCCAGACGCTTGCGCACGTCGTCGCGCGCGGTGTTGAACACGTGCCCGAAGAAGGCGCGGTTGCGCTCGTAGTACTTCAGGAGGTCCGCGTCGGTGAGCTTCGCCCCCACGTCGGCGCTGCGGCCCAGCGCGTACTCGATGGCCACGCGCTCGGGCTGGCGGTAGCCGGGGGAGCTGGCCGTGCGCGACACGTCCTTGTGCCGGGCGTAGAAGTCGCGGAGCTCGTCCTCCGTGGGGCTCACGCCCTGGGCGAAGTCGGCGGCCCGCACCGTGAAGTAGGCCGCGACCGCCTGCGTGTTGTCGCGCACGTAGCGGGCCTTGAGCGTGGACCGCGGAATATCGGCCAGGGACCCGCCGACCAGGCCGGGGAGCACGAGCAGGGCGAGGCGCTGCCGCTCCGTCGCCTCCAGCTCCGGGCGGGTCACCCCCATCTCCTGGAGCACCTCGTCGTAGTCCTTCATGTTGATGACGCCGTAGCCCTGACGCACCCAGCCCTCCTCCTCGGGGCAGAACCCGCCGTCGCGCCCGAAGCCCCGCGAGCGCGAGACCACGCGGAACACGCACCAGCCGCCCTTGAGCCGAAGGGGCTCACTCACCTTGCCGATGGGATCGCGGAAGACACGGTCGGCGATGCCCGGGACCTCGCCGATCGGGCGGAGCGCACCCCGGGCGGACCGCGCGGTGAACACGTTGGACTCCCCGAACCGCAGCGTGCGCTCGTTGGCGAGCTGCTTCAGCGCGTTCTCCAGAGGGCCACCGACGATGGCGTCCACGGTCTTCTTGAGGGCCTCGAGGGCCGCCTTGGCCAACGGGCTGCCCTGCTGGCTGCGCAACTCCGAGAGAAGCAGTTCGCGCACCTCGCTGAACGGCTGAACCGACTTGTCGGCCCCGCGGAACCGCTGGTTTTTCTCGCGCTGGTAGGCCGCTTCGAGCTCCTTGTCCGACACGGGCAGGTCCTTCCCGAGCGAGCTGTCCTCGGCGATGACATACTCCACCTTCACGCGGCGGGGGAAGCGCTCGTTGCGGATGGCGTCCACGACCTCTTCGTCACTCACGCGGATGCCGGCGCGCTCGGCCTCGTAGTACTGGGTGAGCCACAGGGCCGCATCGTCGTCGGTCAGCGGAGTGTCCGAGCGGTAGATCAGGTGGCACAGGCGGCGGACCTCCATCACCTGCCCGTAGCGGATGTCCTTCCCGTCATAGGTCAGATACACCTCGCTGGGGCTGCGGCCCCCAACGCGCCGGCGGTCGCACGAGCCCCGGAAGGGCACGGCGAAGATCGCCATCAGGAACACCCCGAGCCCGACCAGGATCGTGTTCCGGGTCTTCTCCCCCATGCGGAAGGGCTGGAACTTGACGCGACGCCGCGAACGGGCCATGCATTCTCTCCTGTGGGGAGCCAGCAACCAGAAAGCCGTAGCCATAGTGGGGAACGGCAATCTGCGGAATTATACCGGAAGCTTCCCGACGTTTCAAATGCAGCCGACCGGCCGTCCGGCAAAGCCAGGATGACAGATCGCGTCCCAGTGTGGTATAATGCCCGCGTCAACGTCAAGGTCAAGGCAATCCGTCACCCCATCAGAGCTCGAGCCTCATGAGCGAACCGCACGAGAAGGGGGCTGAGGCCCCGTCCGACTTCATCCGCGACGCCGTCCGGGAGGACCTGCGGACGGGCAGGTTCACCCGCGTGCACACCCGCTTTCCCCCCGAGCCGAACGGCTATCTCCACATCGGCCACGCCAAGGCCGTGTGGATTGACTACGGCGTGGCACAGGACTTCGGCGGCCTGTTCAACCTGCGCTTCGACGACACGAATCCGACGAAGGAAGAGCAGGAGTTCGTGGACGCCATCATCGCCGACGTGCGCTGGCTCGGCGCCGACTGGGGCGACCGCCTCTGCTTCGCCAGCGACTACTTCGAGCAGACGTATCTCTGGGCCGAAGACCTCATCAGGAAGGGCAAGGCATACGTCTGCGACCTCTCCGCCGACCAGGTCTCGGCCTACCGCGGCACACTCACCGAGCCGGGCAAGGACAGCCCCTATCGCAGCCGCTCCGTCGAGGAGAACCTCGACCTCTTCCGCCGCATGCGCGCCGGCGAGTTCCCCGACGGCTCCCGCACCCTGCGCGCCAGGATCGACATGGCCTCGCCCAACCTCAACCTGCGCGACCCCGAGATGTACCGCATCCTCCACGCCGAGCACCACCGCACGGGCGACACGTGGTGCATTTATCCCATGTACGACTGGGCGCACGGCCTCGAGGACTCGATCGAGGGCATCACCCACTCGCTGTGCGACATCGCCTACGAGAACCACCGTCCCCTCTACGACTGGTTCCTCGACGCCCTCGGCATCTACCATCCGCGGCAGATCGAGTTCGCGCGCCTCAACCTCACCTACACGGTGATGAGCAAACGCCTGCTCATCGAACTGGTGCGGGCGGGACTGGTCCGCGGCTTCGACGACCCGCGCCTGCCGACCCTTGCGGGGCTGCGCCGCCGCGGCTGCACGCCCGAGGCCATCCGCGAGTTCTGCACCCGCATCGGCATCAACAAGGTCGAGAGCGTGGTGGACGTGGCGCTCCTCGAACACTGCATGCGCGAGCACCTGAACAGGACCGCGCCCCGCGTCATGGCCGTCCTCCGCCCCCTCCGCGTCGTCCTCGAGAACTACCCCGACGGCCAGACCGAGGAGATGGAGGCCATCAACAACCCCGAGGACCCCGCCGCCGGCACCCGACCCGTGCCCTTCTCGAAAGTCCTCTACCTCGAGCGCGAGGACTTCATGGAA
>Ga0307380_10000779_pt1 | contig 47837 bp, 26 predicted proteins | sample UN3MG_FD_202239 | JGI IMG/M metagenome (GOLD analysis project Ga0307380, IMG submission 202239) | Soil microbial communities from Risofladan, Vaasa, Finland - UN-3 | ecosystem: Environmental > Terrestrial > Soil > Coastal area > Acid sulfate soil | place: Finland: Risofladan, Vaasa | collected... | reverse complement strand
GTGGTATGCTAACAAAGATTCTTGGTGATGTATCTGTATAGCTTTGGGCCGTAAGCTCAAGAACTGTGAATGAAAGAGGTTATTACAATGTACGAATCAAGCACCCGTCGTAAATTTCTAAAGACCATGGGATTAGCCGCCGCATCGCAGATAATGCCGACGATGTCATTTGCCCGCAGAGCCGCACTGGGGCGTCCGAACATTCTGATCATACACACCGACGAACACCGAATAGACTGCCTCGGCGCCTACGTAAACACCGATATCAAGACACCCCATATTGACGGACTCGCCGCAGACAGCGTTCGCTATGACAACAGCTTTTGTCCATTCCCCGTGTGTACACCTTCGCGTTATTCGCTTCTTTGCGGCCAATACGTCCACGAGCACCGCGGATGGACAAATCGCAGCACGCTGGCTCCGCACATTGACACATTTCCGAAGATTTTAAGGACTACCGGCTACCGCACCAAGGCGGTCGGCAAGATGCACTTTACCCCCACCTATCTGGACGTGGGATTCAGTGAATTGCTCCTGGCGGAGCAGGATGGTCCCGGGCGGTGGGACGATGACTATCATCGCTATCTTATGCGTCACGGGCTCGTGGACCACAACGATATCGAAGATCAGTTGGGTGAGTATCGTAAATACACACCCGAGAAATACTGGAACGCCTTTGGTGCCTTAGTCTCTAATCTGCCGGAAAAACACGATTCGACTACATGGATCGCCGACAAAGCCATGGAGACGCTCGAGTCATGGACAGATCAGGGCGGCCAACTCCTAATGGCCGGCTTCATAAGACCTCACCACCCATTTAATCCACCGTCACCATGGCACGAGATGTATGACCCGGAGAAACTTTCGCTGCTGCCGGGCTGGACCGGCAAATGCCTCGAACGCGATTTCAAGTTCAGCCGTGGATACTTCCCCAACGACAAGTTGACCGAGCCCATACTCAAGCGAGTGATGGCGTACTACTACTCGACGATCTCGCAGATCGACCATCACGTCGGGCGTATGACCGAATTGCTCAGGCAGAAAGGACTCTACGACAACACGCTGATTATATATACCGCCGACCACGGAGATTTCATGGGTTTCCATCATATGCTCCTCAAAGGCAACTACATGTATGATCCGGTGGTCAAGGTACCACTCATAGTTAAGTGGCCCGGGAATACGCGCTCCGGCACAGTCTCCCGGCGCATGGTAAACAATATTGACCTTGCCCCGACTATATGCCGGGCGGCCGGCTGCAAGCCCGGACCCCAGATGCACGAATACACTCTGCAGGACCAAAATGGCAGCCCTGATCTCATCTTCGCCGAAGCTAATGGGGGACAGCAGGTAATGGCCCGGTCGAGAAACCGCAAACTAATCCTTGCCGCCCCGGGCAATGAGAATCTCTTTTTTGATCTGGACCGAGACCCATTAGAGATGGACAATCTCTACGAGTCGCCACAATACCGTGACGAAATCAAATCTATGGAGACTTCACTCTCAGCGTGGCGTCGCAAGAACGCAAATCCGCAGCCATATCAGGATCACAATGCACCCAGAATACGTCAACCAAATGTTCCTCCTCATGATCTCAGTCATCGCGAGGCCGTCATTCGCTATTACCGGGAAAAAATGCTCGCTCTGCAAGGACGCACGTGATGACTCTGTGGATAGGCTTTTCTGGTCTAACTTCTTCTCGGCGTTGGTGCCACAGGATTGCCGGGATCGGGCCGCTTCGACTAACAAGCAGGCCACGAAACACCGGGCTTGGTGCTTTGCAGGTGCTCATCATTGACAACATCCCCTCATTGTAGTAGCATACTAAGGTAGTTTCACAAGAGTTCGTGATTTTTTGTAAGTCTTTGAACACAAAAAAGGACCGAGTCTTAGTTGGGACAGCTACAGGCTATGCCCAATGGATATACATGGGAAATATCGAATATGAATCCGGTATTCCCCGCCGGAAGGGACGATTGAAGATGCGAAGCAAAACAAGTCGACGTGAAGTTCTGAAAAAGATCGGCTTCGGAGTTGCCTCGCTGAGTACCTATCTGCGTTTTGATGCCTACGCTGCTTCGAGAGAAAAACCTAACATCATTTTCATGGTGGCAGACAATCTTGGGAGAGAAGCCGTCGGATTCTATAAGGAGGACGCAACCGAGGCCTCAGACGAACTCAAGATCGAAACACCACACCTGGACAGGCTCGCTTCGCAGGGTGTCATCTTTGACAACTGTCTGATCGGGACCCCCCTCTGCAGTCCGGCCCGATGCGGCTGGAACACCGGACGCCATGCCTACCGGGTGGGATTGAACAACCAGACGAATCCCCTTATACCGGAGGACGGACTATCGTCGAAAGAAGTCACAATAGCGGAAATCCTTAAAGGCGCGGGATATAACACGGCGTTGTTCGGAAAATGGAACCTGGGATACGCCGAGAAATTCAATCCCGTACACCACGGTTTCGATGAATACTATGGCAGCAATGCCGGTCATGCGGACTATTACACGCATCTGTACAATAGGGACAATAAGAACCATTTCTATCGCAACTTGAGGCCCATCAACGACGAGGGATATTTCGACAAGCTGTTTACCGATGAAGCTGTGAAGTATTTGAAGGGAAGAAAGGGAAATCCCAAGCCGTTCTATATGAATCTTACGTTTTACGCGCCGCATGGACCTTACCAGGCACCACCGGGCTACTATCACAGCGACGATCCCCAAAAAAACTACAAATATATGGTCCAGTATCTCGATCTATGCGTGGGCCAGATTGTGGAAGAAGTTGACCGGCTGGGAATCGCCGAAAAAACCCTAATCGTCTTTCTCAGCGACCAGGGCGGCAGTTTTTTAAATGGGTACGGCCGCACCTTGTCGCAACGCAGCCTGAAAGTGATCTGCAGCGCACGATGGTATGGAATAATTCCCCATGGGAAGCGGGTCCGCACACCCTGGCTTCACCTGGATCTTTACGCTGTCTTTGCGGGGCTGGCCGGAGCCCGGATTCCACTGGACCGTGTAATAGATGCTCAAGACGTTTGGCCGCTCTTCGAGGTAAGAGAGATGGAGCATGACCGGACGTTCTATTGGACCTTCAATAAAGAGGACGCCATTCGCATAGGGGACCTGAAGTTGCGAATGAAGGACGGCAAAGTTCTCGGGCTTTTCAATCTGGCGGTGGACCCGGATGAAGAGAAAGACCTGGCATCGGCGCATCCCGAGCAAGTAAAGCAGATGATGGATTTGCAGGCGAAATGGAAAGAGCAGTGCCGGTCGCAACAAACAAGCGTGACGGGGTCTGGTAAGAAAAAGTAAATCAGTTAATGGAGGTGAATAATGATAGAGCATCTGACTCGACGTGAGTTTCTGAAAACATCTGTGGCGGGATCCCTGGCTATCACGGGATTAGGGTCGCCGGCTTTTTCTGCATCCGACCGCAAGCCGAACGTCATCTACATCATGACCGACCAGCAGCGAAAAGACACTCTTCGCTGCTACGGCAATGAAAAGGTGCAGACTCCCGCGTTCGACAGTCTCGCAGAGCGTGGCGTGCTGTTCACCTCCTGCTACGCGACGCAGCCCGTCTGCTCACCCTGCCGCTCGAGCATGGTGACCGGTCTGTTTCCCAACGCGACCACGGTGGTCGAGAACAATATTCCCCTGCCGCCGGACAGGTTCTCCTGGATGCGCGCCATGCACGATGCGGGGTACAAAGTCTGCTATGTCGGAAAATGGCATCTCGGGACGGATCCGGTACCGGATTACTTCGACCGGTGGCGCGGCTTTCATACTGGCTGGAATCACTGGATCAAGGACGAGCCCTACTACCCGCAGCCGGGCGAGTTCGAGAAAGCGTTCCGCAAAAAACTTAAGGAGAATCCACCTGCTCCCCTGTCCAGGGGGAGCGTAGTCGGCAAGTATCGGCCGGACGTGGAAGCCGACTATGCCATCGAGTTTATTACCGAGCACAAGAACCGGCCTTTCGTCTGCTGGCTGTCCTTATATCCGCCTCATACGCCCAAGACGGCACCTGATGAGAACGTGGCGATCTATAAAGGCAAGCTCGAATCCGAGGAACAGGCTGTCTACCACGCCATGGTAAACCGGCTCGACGCAAATGTCGGTCGGCTGTTGAAAGCGGTGGACGAATTGGGGCTTCGCAAGAACACCATTATCGTGTTTACGTCTGATCACGGTGAAAACTATCCGTGGAACTGGAACCAGCACCACAAGCGTCTGTGTTACGACCAGGCTGCCAACGTGCCGTTGATTTTCAGTTGGCCGGGAACGTTGCCCGAGGGCAAGCGGATTGAAAATGTGTTCAGCATCGCTGACCTGTGTCCGACCATTCTCGATCTCAGCGGCTTGTCCTGGCCGGACTCTCTGCACGGTCAAAGCGCTAAGAAACTGATGCTGGGCAACGCGGCGGGCTGGCATAAGGACGTCTTCATCCAGAATTCCCCTTATCCTACACACAAGAAACCGAAAAAAGGCGGGAATTCGTCCATGCGCGAGAGGTGCGTCGTCACAAATGACTGGAAGCTGATTCTGAACACACATCGCGAGCCGGAACTCTACTACCGCCAGGCCGCTGAACCCGACCAGGACAACGTGTTTGGGAAGCCGGAGAACAGGGAGGTTGTGGGTGACCTGGTGAAACGGCTGGCCGCGTGGGGTGAGAAGACAGGCGACACGATGACGGCTGACTTGATCGCCCAATGGTCTGCTGAACTTGGGGTCTCTGAGAAAAAGAACAAAAAGGAGCGAGGAAATAAGACCCAATGATTGGCGATTTGGTTTGGGGCAGGTCAGGGGGTTATTACCATTGTCTTTTTCCGGAATTTCTATGGAGGTTTGATAATGCAGAGACGCGAATTTTTGGGCAGTATGGTTGGGACTTCTTTGGCCGTCTTGTCTCTTGACGGAATATTGAAAGGTGAAGAGGCCGGCTTTGAAAAACGTGCCGGAGAATATCTTCGCTCGATTATACCAAGTCGCCAGAGGATTGAAGACTTTATCACGGGTGAATACGGTCCCAGAGACAAGCGCCCCGGCGAGATTTTTAAATACGATTCCGAGCTGGGGTGGATCCAACATGAGGCGATAGGCAGTACCGGCGTTGACGGTTCCAAGGTGTTCTACAACTATGAATCCGACGGCGCCCGTAAAGTCGTTAATTTTCCTGACAGATCCAGCCGTATTCGTTCTTATGGCAATAGTTTCACACATTGCAGTCAGGCAAACAATAATGAAACGTGGGAAGAATACCTGGCGGCTCACATTCAGGAACCTGTTCGTAACTACGGAGTCGGCGGTTACAGTGTCTATCAGGCCTATAGGAGGATGCTGAAGGTCGAAAAGCAAACTGCAGGTGGATATATCATCCTTAATATCTGGGATGATGATCACTACCGCAACCTCGATGCCTGGCGGAGCATACGGTTTGGTTATGGTTCAAGATGCGGATTTACACTGCCCCATTTAAGGGTAGACGTGGTTAAGGGCAGTTGTAAGCAGATAGAGAACATCTCGAAGACACCTAAAGACCTTTACAAACTTTGTGACGAAGATTACCTCTGGCGAACCTTCAAAGATGATCCAATCTTGAAGATGGTGATGGCCGCACGCGAGGGCGGCAGAAATATTTCAGCCGAACTCATAAATCCTGTTGCGGTTACGTTTGGTATTCCTGACGAAAAGATAGCGGATACCGAGACGGCGAAAAAGATCAAAAAGATTCATACCGAAGCGGCCCTGTTTGCGACCAAAAACGTTGTCACCTGGGCAGAAGAATTTGCCAGAGATAACGGCAAAAAACTGATGATCATGCTTTCCTTCGGCCGCGGCAATGTAGCGGAACATTTGTCTGGAGAGCCCCGTTTTGACCAGAGTTTTGTTGACTGGTTAAAAAATAAATCCTGTCCTGTCATTGATATGCGGGACGTTTTCGCCGCAGATTACAAAAAGTACAAGGTAGATATCGATGAGTACCTCGCGCCTTTTTATAATGGCCATCATACTCCGAGGGGCAATTTCTTTACTGCCTGGGCAATCAAAGACCGGATAATTCAGTGGCTAAACCCGAAACCCCTGCCTTATCGTTGAGTTGTATTAAGCGGATGTGATACCACTTTGCCGGACATGTTACCCATTTACAATTGGCATTTGGATATCCATATAATATCAAGTCAAAACGCAGGCTGATAGCTTTGTCCGGCCACCGTTACTTCAAAGCCCGTCTTATGTCAGAGCAGCCTGGTGAAGCCCTCAATCTGGTTTACTCGGGCAACTATATTTTCCATCTCCGTCCCTTGTTTCCAGGATAACTCAGGAGACTTCTCGATACAGAAACTCGAGGAAACCATGCCTCATCCTTAACAAATCTTGCCCCCGGCAATAGTGCAGCTGCTCTTCGGCATTCGGCGTCAAGCGCGATTTGGAAATCGCAGTCTCTGTCACTGCGTCCATCCGGGAAGAGAAACCGTCGCCTGGTAATTCGAGTAGTTGTAGAGCGGATTGCGCTCGGGCTTGTAGAGCCGGCCCTGCCTGGGATTATCGTCCTGTGTGTAAACCCATAGCTCGTATGGATCCCATACGACCACCTCGTCACGGCAGTCACCCGTCGCGTCCAGCACCGCGTTGCACTGGTAAGGATGTCCATCCGCAGGGAATTGCACCACCCGCCGTCCCCGGCCGTCGTACATGCCGCCCTCGGTCACGTCCGGCGACAATACGAAGAACTCCTCGCTCTTTCCCGTCCAGTTGATGGGAAGACACATGCTGCCGTGCTGTACCGGCTCGAAATCGTAATACAACTCGCCGTCCGAATCGAAGTAGTGGATGATGCCCTGATTGCCCCAGAAATTGATACTTACTATCTCGAGCCCGGGCAGATCGTCCCGCAAGTTCGCCACCGCAGGATTCTGCACGTGACCTAAAAAGTGATGCCTGAGCACATTGCCTTTGAGGTCCGTGAAGAAGGCACCCGCGTCACTGGCCGCGCAGAAAAGGGTAGGCTCCGCGTCCTTCTTGAATTTTGCGATGGCGACGCCGTCCGCGTGGTTATCAATCTTTTCGTCCAGCGACCACAGCTTAGTCCCGTCGTCATCGAACATGGAATAGCCGATGGCGATCTCGTCCTTGCCGTCATTGTCGATGTCGTAAGCGAAAGGATAGTGCCCCGTGTTGCATTTTCCAGTCCACATTACCTCGAACTGGTCGTTCATAGCCCAGATATGAAGATAGCGGTCCTTGAATATCATGTCACGGTCCTGTCCGAGCCCTCGCAGGTCGCAGAAGAACAGCGAATCGCCCAGGATGCGCGGGAAAATATTGTGCTCGCCATGATCGCCCGGCGGCTTCAATGGTGTCGGCTTGCGGTACTTCACGTTGCCCGTAGCGCCGTCGGCCACGATGATTTCCTGATTCATGCAGTAGACCGCCTCGTTTTTCCCGTCGCCGTCAATGTCGTGGACCTGAAAGCCCACGTCGTTCGTCAGGTGGTTCTTCCATAGGTCCGGTTTTCCCTTCTGCCAGAGCACCTTTCCGTCCAGATTCACCGCCGTCACGCAACTCAGCTCGCTGTTGCGGTCTTTGCGGCCGTGATGGATCACCTGTCCGAACAGAATATCGATCTGGCCGTCACCGTCCAGATCGCCGAACCGCAGGTTGCGCCCCACGCCGTATTCGACGATGGAGAATTTCTTCCACACTACTGGCTTGGGATTGGCCGCCTGGAGTTTCGCTTCTTCCTTCTGCTTTGCGGCGACGCGTTTTTCCACGCGCTTCATCTCTTCGGAGCTCGCGGTTACCTTCAACGAACTGAACTTCGCTGGAACGTCCGACGTCAGTGCTACCTTGCCTTCCTCGAAGGTCGAATCCTTAGCCTCCAGGACTACGCTGCTGCCGAGTTCCGCCCGGATGCGGTTGCCCTTGACGCTAATCGTGGCCGTGAGGAATTCACCGGTCTTCCAGTCGCACTGCCGCTCCGCCAGCATCTTCTCGTAGGGCTTGCGGTAAGCTACGCCGTGTTTGACCACCTTCAGAATCGCTTTGGGTCCTTTCACGCCAAAAAAGTAGTAGCACCGGTCATTGTGGTAGCGAAACGCCACTCCGCTCTGCCCCTTGTCCGACTGGGGGCAAAAGCGAGCCGAAACCGTGTAGTCCCTCCAGAACTCGCCGCCTGGCACCACCGTGCACACCATAGGGTGTGAATGCTGCGTATTGTAAAAAATCGTCTGTGAGAGCATCGCATCGCCGTCTTCCTCAATCACCCACCAGGCTCGCTGCTCGGGTGTGCCCGAGGTAAAGCAGGAGACTACCCAGTTGCCCTGGGGCGCAGTTTCGGGCACGTAGTGGTATTCGGCGTGAGCGCCGATGACGCCCGCCGAGAACATGCCGGGCCGCAGTTCGTCGAAATCGTCATCGAGCAATACTGCCGGACCGCCAGATGTCGCGCTGGCAAAAACGGCCAGGCCCAACACGATTCCCATCAAGACAATGCGCCTGATCGATCCACACATCCCGCACTTCCTTACGATCTTCATTCTCAGATAACCTCCACTTTGTCCTTAACCTTTTTCTGCCACGCCCGTATCTTCTCCGTCAGCTCCGCAATCACGTCCTGGTGCTTGCCCGAATCATAAAGATTCGTAGTTTCATAAGGATCTTCCTTCAGGTTGAACAGCTGGCACTTGTCTTCTTTGCTCAGGCACAATTTCCATCCGCCCGGAGAAACTACCGTCCGCACTTTTGCATCACTATTCCATTCGATAAACACGTGGTCCTCAGCCACCTTGCCGCCCTTTATTAGCGGAACTAAGCTCTGTCCCGGAAGATGAGCACCGGCCTCGCTCCGTCCCATTAGTTCCAGCAGAGTCGGAACCAGATCAATATGGCTCACGGGTTCCTCGATCAAGCATTGCTTGCTTCCCAGTGCCGGCACGCGGATCAGCCACGGAATCCGCGTTGCCTCCTCGTACATAAGGCCCTTCTCCACAAGCCGATGCGCCCCCATCATATCGCCGTGGTCACTCGTATAGACCACGATGGTATTGTCCGCCAGGCCGAGCTTCTCCAGCGTATCGAGTATTGCACCGACGCTCATATCGACCTGCGAGTTGAGCCCCCAGTAGCGAGCGATGAGTCTGCGAAAGTCCTCTTCGGTCGTCCCGTACTTCTTGGCGCACTGCTGGAGCTTTTTCTTGCACTTCTCCGGCTCGTTTTCCTCGATCGGATCGTTGAAGTTTGGTGGCAGACTTATCTTGTTTGGATCGTACATCTCGTCGAGCGGACCGGTGAAGGGCATGTGCGGCTCGAGGAAGTTGATGTAGAGCATGAACGGCTCGTCGCGATGCCGGCGCATAAAATCGCACGCTTTTGACTCCAGAAACTTGGGCTTGCAGTGTTCGATGGGCAGCGATGCGGCGAAGCTGCGGCTGAACTTACGGCCGTCCCCCGGCTTGTAGCCAAGATTGAGAAGATGATGGTGATAGCCGCTCCGCGCATCCTTGTCGCGGTCGTCGCTATAGTAGTTGCTGTATCCATCCTCCATAGAGGCCCGTTCCTCGAAGCCGTGCTGGGTGAAAATCTCGTTGCCCAGATGCCACTTTCCCATGTAGGCCGTGCGATAGTCCGTATCGTTGATAAGCTCGTTCAGGCAGGGTGTATTTTTGGGCAAAGGAATGTTGTTGGTCAGCAAACCGGAAGTATGCGGCCAGAGACCCGTCATTACCGATGAGCGTGACGGAGTACAAACCGGCTGCGTGACATACGCCTTTTTGAATACCACACTTTCCGATGCCAGCTTGTTCAAGTTCGGCATGCGGATTTTCTTGTTTCCATACACAGCCATCGTGTCGGCCCGCTGCTCGTCGGTCCAGATGAAAAGTAAATTCGGTTTGCGTGTTTTCGGAGGCTTCGGGTAAAGACCTGCTGCCCCAGTTGTTGCCGTCGATACCGTCCCCGCAACACAAATTCTCAGAAAATCCCGTCGTTTCATTGCTTTTTATCTCCTGTAAACCTTATTATGTGGTGCTATCAATTGATATTTAAAGTTCGGCCCTTCAAAGGATACATAACCGGAATGATTCTCGTTGTTTCCGGGCTCAGATTCAACCTAAATCCGGCCTAAATGTGAATTTCGGTGTGATTTTATCGTAATGCAATCATCGAGGTACTCTCTTCCTACGATTAAGCCACTTTAATACAAGCGCCCCATGATATCGGTGTATATAGCCTGGCTTGGCGGTTGTTATGGCTTGGCGTGCTGAATCTGCAGGAAGGTTGTTGAAATGGAGTCGAAATTTTATTATTGTGGGATTCGAAGTGTACAGGAATGTCTCAAAAAAAGGGTAATTGGGAAATGTCGGATAATATGTAAAGGATGTACGATTGCAGCTGGAAAAGCAGTCTTCCAAAAGCATAGTGCATCGTATGATATAAATAATTTGGAACAAAGATGATGAGAGGAATACCCCGTGAAATCACTGTTTGGCACGGTATCGAAATGCATCGTTATTTATTGTTTTCTTACAAGGTATTCGGTGGCGGGCGCGCAAGGCGATGCGTCGGTGCCGCCTGATAGATATCAGGCCGACCAGGCCGCGCGAGCCCTGGTAAAGCGTGCCAGTTTTCCAAACGACCCGTTCCTCCTCTCGCGAGGTGCTGTTCTGCAAGAGAGTCCTTCGGGGCCGCCACGGCACCTGCAAGGGGAGTTGAGCGAAAAAGACAAGTTCTCACTTACTTCCGAGTCAACTCTTACGTTTACCATCTCTGGTGATCATGTACTGGCCTCCATTACCGATGGACGTTGGCATCTCGGTGGGACTCTTAAGATAGAATTCGCTGGTCGATACGAGCCCCATGAGAATGCCATATTTCCATTGTTTACGCCTGCTGTAAAATCAATTGATGGCCGCTTTGACCGCGTGGTGTTGCCGCCCGGTTGGCGTTACGAGCTGGAGTACGATGACGGGGCAAAGACCGTGACGCTGTGCAATCTGCGCCCCGATAGGGTTCCCGCCTTTCCCGGCGCCGAAGGATTTGGCAAGTACACAATTGGTGGTCGTGGCGGGAAAGTGTTGGAGGTGACTAATCTCAACGATAGCGGAACGGGCAGCCTTCGATGGGCCTGTGAAGCCGCCGAGCCGCGCATCGTAGTATTCCGAACTTCGGGCACCATTGCTCTCAAGTCCAAGCTGCAGATCAAGAATCCGTACATCACAATTGCGGGTCAGACGGCTCCCGGTGATGGGATCTGCCTGAGGGACTATATGATGGAGTTTGAAACGGACCATGTGATTATACGCTACATGCGGTTTCGTCTCGGTGATGTATCCGGGCAGGAGTCCGACAGCTTCGGTGGCCAGGGACACTATGCTATTATTGATCACTGCTCGGCCAGTTGGAGTGTGGACGAAACTTTTTCGATCAATAAGGCCTCCAATCTCACCGTCCAGTGGTGCATGGTCACGGAAAGCTTGCACAACTCCATTCACAAAAAAGGAAAGCACGGCTATGGTGGCCTCTGGGGCGGGCCCGGGGGCTCGTGGCACCACAATATCCTGGCACACCATGCCAGCCGGAATCCCCGCGCTTCCGGAAACGAAGAGTCCGGGCTAATGGACTTTCGCAATAACGTCATCTACAATTGGGGATTCAACAGCGCCTACGGGGGTGAAGGATGGCCCCGAAACTGGATCAACAATTACTATAAATATGGTCCGGGCACCAACAAAGATGTTCGCAGCAGGATTTTCATCCAGCAGGATCCCCAGAGCAAAATGTATGCCAGCGGCAACTTCGTCTGGGGATATCCCGAAATCTCCGCGGACAACTGGAACGGTGGTATCGATTTCCAGACGGACCAAGGTGCTTCAGTAGCGACCCTTCGTGTCTATAAGCCATTTATCGTCGCACCTGTTCGTACCCAGGAAGCGGAGCAGGCGTACGAACTGGTCTTGGAACATGCAGGGGCCTCACTTGTTCGTGATGCTGTTGATGAGCGAATCATCAAGGAAATTCGGACCGGAACCGCGACCTATGGTGAGACCTGGCGTGGTGGTGGTGAGGGGATCATCAATTCCCAGAGCACCGTAGGGGGCTGGCCAGCCTTGGCGTCTGCGACCGCACCGCAGGACACCGACCATGACGGTATGCCGGATGTATGGGAACGCGAGCACCAATTAGATGCCGCAAATCCAGCGGACGGCTCCGATGATCGTGACGCCGACGGTTACACCAATGTCGAAGAGTACCTCAACTCGCTTGTCCCGCTTCCAACAGGACAATGACTCGAATTATGCGGCGTTCATGTTGAGGTGTAAGGTGCATTTGTCATTTTTCAAACAGGTTTTTCGAGGAGGTTGGTATTCGTTATTTTTCCTGTTTCAGGTTTGACTCTCAAAGTTCTTATCTCGAAGCCTCCCAGAGTGACCTTTATTTTTCTATTCATAAAAGGCAACGACAGCACGGTTGTCCTGCTCTTGCCTGTGGGCTCGAAGAGCCTGATAATCAGGTCGTTATTGCTTTCAGCACGTTTGAAGGCGATAATTTGAATTACGTTGTCACTCAAAATTGCTAAGGGATTTGGCTTCTTACCTTTTCCCGAAGGAAAGAACGGCAAGATGACGGGATTTTCGTTTTTCACCAAAGCCTCACGATCGATTCTCTCAAGTCTTTCTCTGACTCTACCGCCATTAAACCAGAACCTGAACAGGCTTTGGCCCTGTTCCATTCTCGGCAGAAAGCGGTCCTGAGGTATATTTGGCCACTGGTCCGAGGCATAAGCAGCAGACCGAAGCAGCGTCAATCGCAAACCGTCCTTAGAAAAATCTGAGCCGTATATGCTGGTATTTATGCAGGTTAAAGCAAAATCCCGCTTTTGGGATATGACAGCAACCCACTTCTGTGCCACTGCTTCATTGCCGTCACAAGGAAGCTCGCCAACGCCGTACGCCACCTGACCGATATATTTATTATCGTTACCGATAGTAGGAACTGAGAGTTTTAGCATTCGCGTTTTCTCGTTCCAGTAAACTCGTGTCTGAACCTCAATTTCCGTCCCGAATTTCGGCAGCTTGTAATGTTGACAAATAGACGACTGTCCGTATGCGAAAACCGCTTCAATGATGCTTCTTACCGGGCCATCTTCAATTACGCGGACAGAATTGAGTTTTATTTCAGGGGCATCCAAAGGTAAACCGGAAAATTTCGAACCTTGCTGCCTGTCCATAAGTTTGAATCTGCCCGCGATATCTCTGAATTTCTTTTCTTCTTTCGCCCACGAATCTTCAATGTCCCGGATTACAATCGGCTCGAAAGTTTTTTTCCCGATACAATCACGACCGCACACTTTGTACCTGTCAACAAAACCTGTCCTCGCATTGACAACGACTTCTATGTCTTTAGTTTTGAAAACGATCTTGCCCTTTCTTGCTCTTAGAGCAGAGACAGGCTTTTTGCCGGTGACTTCGGGTTGACAGTCAAATCTGTTCATTTGAGACGGTTCAAGCTCGGCTGCAAAAGCCACCCGCTTACGCCAATCGACAGACAGGTTGCTGGATTCCTGCTCCACCTGGGAGGGTATGAGCCTGTTTTTTTGGAAGACCTTCAAATCAGTAAACTTGTCCGATATGTCCGCAAGGTTGAACTCACAATCAAGGATTATTTTTATCCTGAACGGATGGGGATTATAAACCAAAATAGGTATTTTGCCTTTTTGAGCTTTCGGTTGCCCACTTGCCAGGGCGAAAAAAGCACGAGCTTTTTCTCTGGCAGCTACCTCAAAGCCGTGGTCAAGCATTCTTAGGGACGTTTCTTCAACAGCTTCGATGGAAGAACCCGGCAGAATGTCGTGGAACTGGCTTGTCATCAGGTCGCAAAGCGCCTCCTGGATTTGTTCGTAAGGATACCTCATCAACCCCTGAACTGCTGCTGCTGATACCATTTTCTCCAGGCTGTAAATTTCATTTTCGAGCCGCCGGTGTTTTTGTTTGATGCGAATATGCGAAGTGTAACAGCCCACCGCCCAGGGATTAATATCTTTACTATGCCTCGGCAATTCGTTTCTGAGCCGCTTTAGTTGCTTAAAGTAAGCTTCAGGGGTGGAGTGACATATATTATAGTCTTTTGTGCAGGCGATAAGCTTGTTAACATTGCGCAGGTCTATTTTTGACGGACCTCCGCCGTGATTGCCGACACCCCACAGGACCATGCCAAGTTTTTTATCGTTGTTACTCTCAAGCCATTTTTCGATTTTTTCCCGCGCTTTACCGGCTCTGGAGATGTAGGGAAACTCAAAACGATGAGCAGATATTTCCGAACCGTCATAGCCTACCCAGGTGAAATTTTCCGAGGGCAAAGGAAGGTTTCTTGGCTCCGGTCGGCCGAACAGGTACGAGTCGTACCCTGACTTCGCAAGTATTTGCACGAGCCCGCGGGTGTGTCCGAAGGAGTCGAAATTTATTGCCGTTGTAGGTGTGACATTGAAATATTTCTTAAAATAAGCCCTGCCCGACAAAATCTGGCGAACGAAGGATTCGCCGCTGGGCATATTGCAGTCTGGCTGAAGGTACCAGCCACCCATAATATGCCACTTACCGGCCTTGACTAACTTTTGAATCCGCTTGAAAAGCTCCGGCTCATATATCTGCACCCACTTATAAAGGATTGCTTCATTGTGGTTGAAAACAAATGACTTTTCGCTCTGGCAAAGTTCGGCTGCCGTGCGAAACGTTGATATAGCCTCAGATGCTCCTTCCTGCCATTCCCAAAGCCAGACAGGATCAATATGAGCATTGCAAATAAGATGCAGAGTTCTATTCTTCCTGGACATAATCGGGGTAATCTAAAGTAAAGAAATGAAAAAATCAAGAGATTTGTGCCTTATGGCCCTGTGCTATGTAAGGCCTTATGCGAAATTAGAATTTTGGTAATTTAAAATTGTTTCGGTTTTAAAGGCGAGCATTATTTTCTCTGAGGCTGTTTTTCTGTAATGGGAATATCGCCTCTGATAAGCTTGCCACCCTGGCCGGCCAGCCAGAGATAATGGTCACTTGGCAAGCCTTCATAGGTAAGGAATTTTGATTCTCCTGCGGGTGGATTATTCGTACATTTGTAAATAGCGGTTGCCTCATCCACCTCGTCAAACATAGCAACATAAACCATTTTGGCGCCTACACTCATGGCGGCGATCAATTGTTTCCACAAGAAATCACCTTTTAGTCTTGGAATTTGATTGAATGACCGACCGTACATATTGAACCAGCTGAAACCAGGAAATATAACAGGGAGATAATCAACTTTGTTTTCATTACACCATTTTATGTCATCAGACCAAATCGGTCTTGAAAGGGTGTAAATGTCATCTATCGTTTTTATCCTGCCGATTGTCCATGGACTTACAATGTCAGCCATTTCCATAACACTTTTCAGGTTTTTATCTTCGAGAGCGTCATTTATCCCCTGGCGCCAAAAAGTGGGAATGCCGAGCATCACAGTAAAGCCGCCATATTTTTTATCTGTCTTAAGGAACTTGATAAGTCTTGCGCAATCCAGTGAGTCATAATTGCGTTTGTTGAAACCCACCCCCCAGATAGCGATGAGTGGTTTGCCGTTATGGTGCAGGTATGCCTTATCCGCCGGATCCTTAGCGAGCCCCATTTTATCTACGAGTAATTTGATATCTTCTATCACGTGGGCTATCTGCTCGGCAGTGATGCCGGTAAGGTCGTACATCAAAGCATAAGTTCGCCCATGTTTGTTAGCGGCGGCTCTGCAGTTGGTCAGTACGATATTAACGTTATTGAACTCAAAGGGCTTGAAGGTCTGGGCGGCGAATCTCTGGATGAAGGCGCCGTCTATGCTGTATTCTTTCATCCATTTAAAGTGCAGGTCGGCTACACCGGGACTCATGGCGCTATAGACGTAAGCGGCACTTCCGTCAGCGTGTTTGAAAGATGTTACGAACTTATCTTCATCTTTATATTCATCCATTTCAGGCCAAAGATCGATAGAGCAAACACCTGGTTCGAATTTATTTGCTGGAGCGGCGAAAGGTTTTCCCCAATGGAACCATCCCATACCGGAGCCATCTCCAGGGCAGGTGAACCAGCCCTGATAGCCACAAATGACCTTTCCGTAAAGAGTTGAAGTGTCGACTCCTTGATTAGACCGGCCCGTGAAAGTGTGCATGGTTTTTTCAATGACCTGATCGTAAGAAAGATCAAATTTCTCTATCTTAATATCAGCCATAGAAATACCCCCCGACAAAACGAGACTTGTGATTATGGCTTTGGAAACCAAATTTTTCATTGTGTCCTCCCTTTGTTTAGAGAATAATCTTAAGAACTTCTTCAAAGTTATTGCAGAAATGGTTACAGAGACCCAGAGCCCCGCTCTGGATAATGTTACCATCTTTGATGCCGATCGCAGCAAATCCGGCAAGCCTGATAGAAGCGATACCCGCACTGCTGTCTTCAATGCCTATAATATGGTGCCTCCGTTCAAAATCAAGGCCTAATCCAACCCGGCAGACCTCGGCATACAACCATGGATGTGGTTTAGGTGAGAGTTCCCCTAATGTTCCACAATGGCCTTTACGAAGAGGGAAGCCGGCGGTGATGATCGCATCATAGAAGTCTTCGGGTTTGCCCAGGCCGAGAGTCTGAAAAGCTGAGAGAATTTCGGGATATGCTTTTTCATACAAGCCGGAAGTGACCAGCCCGAGCTTGAGGCCTTCTGCTTTAAGTTCGAGCAGGAATTCTTTTATTCCCGGTGAAGGTACAAAAGTATTTTTCCTTCCTATGCCTTCTAGGGCAGCTTGCATTTCTCTATGAGTATGTTCAAAGTAGAACTTTCTTGCTTCTTCCACAGTTCTATCGGGACAGTATTTTTTTATACAATGTTTCAGGTGTTCTGAAACACTATGGCCTGACACAAATGGCAGGTCAGCGTCCTCAAGTTCGAATGAAGGATTATCAAGTAATGACGCTGTGGTCTGTTGTATTATCCATATCCAGAACGCCTCGCTCCTGACTGTTGTGCCATCGAGATCCATCAGCACCGCTTTTAGAGGCTTTTGGATTTTAACATCATGAACCGGGTAATATGCGTGATACCCCATTGCGCTTTTAACATAAGCGAGAGTCTTATTTTCAAAGACAATGAATTCGACCTTTTTGTCACCTGTTGCAAGTATCTGGACAACTCCATTTTCACCAGTTCTATAAAAACCATCACTGCAATTATCAATTTTGACAAGACCTGAATTTTCTTTGATATGGCCAAGGCCGGGTACAAAACTACCCTCAAATATTTTGGCTGTACTAATCATTGTTCGAGGAATTCCTTAATAATTTTTCCCGGTCGCATTTACAAAGTCATTCGAATTTATTCGCGCCATTTTACAAAATCGCGTCTGTTTGCCTTCATTTTATTGCTCATAAAGAATTATTATTTTCTCATAAATCGGGTTCGGAGTTTGTCTCGGGTAATTTCGTGTACCAGAACAAATAAAGTCCCAGGAGGCTTATAATGAATATTACCAGCGTAAAGAAAAATGCCTTGTATGTGCGAACAATCAATTGCATCGGAAGAAGAAAAAGGGTAATTTGCCACAACAGAGCAAAAGGCGTAGAGAGAATATCGTAGAAGTGTTCCTTTTTCATGCTTTTATAAACATTTTTCGATAGAATCGATTCGAGTGGTTTCCATAATCCAAAGGGACGGGTTGTCTTATAAAAATGCTCGAGGACTTTCCGGTCTGTTGGTCTTGTAAGATACGTGCCAATGACAGAGCCGATCAGGCCAATCATGACCATCACAAAAAACTGGAGTATCGGGTTCATTACAGGCCAGAAGATTCTTTGCATAATGGCTCCCGTCACTCCCACGATTGTTCCTACGGCATACCCCCCGCCGTTGAACCTCCACCAGTAAAATCTCAGCACAAACGGCACGAGAAGCCCCCCTCCCAAGGCCATGATAAACCAGTCCCATATGTCATTGATACTCTTAGCTGTATACCCAAAGAGAAAACTAATGGCAACGAGAACGAGACCGAATCCCCAACTAATATAGATCAATTCCGCATTGGATGCTTTCTTTCGGAGATAGGCCTGATAGATATCTCTTGTGAAAAAACCAATTGTCCAGTTTACAATGGAATCGAACGTTGACATGGATGCTGCGATGAGCGCCACTAAAATCATGCCCCGCAAACCCGGTGGGATATTATATAGAACCACGGCGGGCAGAATTCTCTCTGCGTTGATCGTACCTTCGTAGCTTAATAAACTCATCTTGGCTTGCCAGTTTTCACCTAAAAGGTTTTGCAATTGTGCAATAAATCTTTCGGGATATTGGGCAGGGGTATTGATGATACTTGCCAGGGCATCGGCCCACCGACTTTTATCGGTTTGCCCGATCTGGTTTTTAATTACCACAACCACATCGGCAACAACCTCCTGATTCGGGAATACCTCCTTTATCATAAATAAACCAAGGATGGCAAATGCCATCATCATCGGCCATCGGAACATCATTAGCCATGTCCACAAAAAGGTTAATTTGCCGCATTCGCGATCATTTCTGGCTCCAAAATATTTGGGCTCTCCCCCGTTGCCCATGCCATAGAAAATATTACGTAAAAGATAGAAGAAGGCTACCATCATCAGGTCTTTATAGGCTTCATACCCTTTCGGCATGGGTGTATGCAAGCTACAGGATGAACTGAGCCATTCCGACTGCCCGGTTACTTCCAAGGCCAACGCAGCCAGTTGTTCGGAACTCGTTACTTTGATAACCGCGAGGGATGTAATGAAAATCACTGCTATTAAAATAATTCCAGATTGAAAAATATCCGTATAGACAACTCCATAAAATCCGGATGTCAATGTATAGATTGTTGCAACACCAATCATAATAATTGAGCAGGTAAACGGACTAAACGGCAAAAACATGGAGAGAAATAATCCAACGCCTTTAACAAGATAAGCAAGCATTCCGATAGTGCTGATGATGGAACCTATGGCGCCAACCACCCGCGCAAAATTTCCTCCAAAGCCCTTCCCAAACCGATATATCATCCATTCGGCATTGGTTATACACCGGCTGCGCCTGTGCCATTTGCCAGTCCACAGCATCATGATGGCAAGAACAAGAACCGCTCCCCCCCGGAATTCGATAAAGAGTCCTCTTGGCCCCAACATATATAGGAAAGAAACGATAATCATGGTGCCGGTGATATCCAGGAAAGACGCCATCCCGGAAATGCCCAGAGCCCACCAGGGAAGTTTGCGTCCACCAAGAAAATAATCTTCCAGGCTTTGAGAAGCTTTCTTTTTAAGATACAAACCCAGGGCAACCAGAAATCCGAAATAAATAAGAATTACTGTATAGTCGACAGAGTTGAGATTGCCCATAAATTCTCCTTTATTTATAAAAATGTACGATTAGCAGATTTTAATTTCTCAGGGCAAAAACTCAATGGTCAAAATTTGCTTTGGCTTGATTTCAAAGTCAACCCAGCCATCATCGCTAATCTGTAAATCTTTTACCGGGACTTCTTCTAATGTTACCTCTTTAACCTTTGTCCATTTTCTTGTAGATGCAGGAAGTGAGTATTCATTTTGAATAGCTTCAACAGGTGACATTGTTTTTTCTGGATTTGCGATACCACCATTTAATCTAATTTTATTTGTGATGACACTGTCAAATGGATTGAACAGGCGAACTATCCAGCCGTGACCATCCTCGCTTTTCTTAATTGCGCTGACATGAAGCTGCTCTTTTTCAAGCTCAAGGAAGGATTTCTCAAGCGGCCCGGCGCCGTGACCTGTAGGAGCTATCTGAGCTGCCAGCATTGAAAGATTAAATCTTTCTGATTCCTGCCACAGGTTTGCTTTTACCCAGTCTCCGCTATGCGGCATGATCCCGTAACGGAAACTGTGCATGCCGATGCACTGTGAACTCTTATCTATATCACTATAATCTGTCATTTCCTGGGTCACGCAGATTCGCAGCGGGAAACATCTCAAAAGAGTCAGGCATAAGGTTTTTTCAGGATCGTTAAGCACTTCGTATGCTTTGAGTCCCTCATTTAAGAGAGCGAGACCAGCTTTGCCGTCGCTGAGATCCACGAAAGAGTTCATTGGCTGTTCCGTCTGTACAGCCTCATCAAACATCGAGTAGTCAACCTCTTCAAGAGACCTTTCGACAACATCAAACTGTCCCTGGACACATACCTTGTCTGTATTAATCTGGGAGGCAAAGCATACCTGCAGGTAATGATCTTCTGCGCAGTTTTCGATTTCAGTTGATATCTCAACCCATGGCTGGGCCTTTCTCAGAGTGACAGTGTTAACTATCCTGTAATCTTTGAGATGCTTGCTTCTGTTCTTATCATCCTTTGTCCTGCCCTCGGGAAGCTGCCAGTCGATTGTGATTCTGTAAGATGCTTCAAGGGCCGTATCTTTAACAAGAACAGCCTTGGCATTCTTGTTGATTGTTGTGAATACCTCTTCATTGACAACAGTTTGATGCTCCCATGGATTGCCAATTTCACTGGAATCCTTGAAATATCCCTGGTTTTTGAAAGTTCTACCTGTTTCTTTGTCATAGAGGGTTAATGTTCCGTTTGGATTCACTTCTACGGACAAATACTCGTTCTCCATGTTTTGTGGGGCTGTGACCATGGATATCCTGTTGCTCTGCTTTTCTTCTTCTACAGGTTTTGCGAAGAATGTTCGATATCCCATGCCCGGCACATCTTCAAAATATACATCAACAAGGTATCGAACCATCTCAAACATATTTGCGCAGTCATTAGGTGACTGTACTATCTGGAAGAAAGGATCGTCTTTTTCTATAATCGAGAACGGCACTTTGTTGTCCTGGGCGTCTATAATCTCAATAGTTTCACATTGGCACTCTTTAGGTATTTGGAGATATGCCTGCATTGTTTCAGAGCGTTTAAACGGAGCAGGATTATACGCGACTATAGCAACTCCACTGTGTTTGCTTGTATCGACTTTGATTGAGCCTGTGATCTCTTTTAAGGCATTTTCCATTACGCATGAAGATATTTCTCTCGACTGCCTGCTTCTGAAGTTCATATCCTCGCTGATAATCCCTCTGCCGCATCCGCCAATTGAGTCATGTCCGTGGTTCTGAAGAAGCCAGTTATATGCCTTGTCAATAAAGCCCTGAGGATAGACAGAGCCAAGAAGTGAGGAAAATACCGCAAGTGGTTCAGCCAAAGATATAAGGTCGCGTTCAGTTCGGAAATTGTCCTGCTTGACGTCCATTCTGGCTGAAATTATCCATCCATACAATGGGCTTGTGCTCCCTTCTGTATATAAGTGTCTCATCTCTCCCCTGGCAATTGGCAGATCATCTGAAACAGACTGGCAGACTGATTTCTGGTAGTCATAGAAATTGCTGTGGAATACTTCAGCCATGCCGTTTAGGGCGGCATTGGCGTCTTTTATCATCTTGATTTCTCTGATGTCAGGACAGGATGAGTCATGCCCGCAGGACCAGAAGCGATGTGGAGTTGTCCAGTCATTGTCCTGTTCCTCAATAGCTTGTTTTGCTCTTTCTGGTATGGTCTCTCTATTGTAGTTGAATGCCGGATGACAGTATTGAGCGTCCAGGAGGTGGTTTTCCGGATCAATAATCTTAAACCCGCCGTGTCCGTTGAACCAAGACACAATTCTGTTTCCGACATCCTGTTCGTTCCAGTATGCCGGTCTTTGTAATACATACCACACATTATATCTTGGTCTGTGACCGAGTCTTGATGCAATAATTTGTGTACCGTCAGCACCTTCCCAGATTATTTCTGAGCGGGGAGCAACTAAAGTATTGATACCCCTGTAAAAAGCGGTGAAGTTGATACCAAAGCCTTTATATATCTGAGGCATCTGGGATATCTGGCCCCAGGAGAAAGGAGAATAGCCGGTCTTAGTCACATGACCAAATTCTCTGCCTTTCTTGTGCCCTAATAATAAGTTGCGTATGAGCGACTCCCCGGATACACAGTATTCATCAGGAAGGCAAAACCATGGTCCAATGAATAGCCTTTGTTCTTTTACCAGATTATGTATTGTTTGCTTTTTTTCCGGCCGGATCTCCAGATAATCATGTATGGGCACTGTCTGGGAATCCAGATGAAAAGAGCTGTAATCAGGATATTTTTCGAGGATATCAAGCAGCATATCCATCATGTGCACGAGCATGTGGCGGGTTCGCTGCATTGAGAATCGCCATTCACGATCCCAGTGAGTATTAGAGATGAAGTGGCATTGAATCACCTTCTTGTCCTGCCCCCGTTTTTTACAGCTGTATGTTTGAGAGTCTCTCACTGTTCTTCTCCATGTTTTGATTGAAACCGAGCATAGGATAACTCACCGCCGCAAACGCTGCCGGGATCATAAATCTGAGGCTGCTATGCGGGCGATGATTATAATACATCCGTTTTCGATCTGCAACATATCTTGATTTAACAATACGGCTGGTCTTTTTGCGCGTCCAATTTCGCTTTCATATTAGGCTTGGTTTGCTCGGATGTAATTTTTGGAGGTCACAACCACCAGAAGCGCTATTAATGTAAATCCACTTGCTTGTTTACGCATATAACGCCTGCGTATGAAAAACTTTTAACGGATATTCAGCAGGTAAAGTATTTATAGAACAACGTCAGTGGCAACCGGTAGAAATGATTCTTAGTAGTCTTTGAAGGAGTTCAACCATGTTGGCCAATCACTGGGCAGGGCGCCGCCGGCCTGCGTCCAGGGACCGGCCGTGTCGTATGAGCGATGCCATTTCAAAACCCACAGCTCCTTGAGCCCTATTTTCCTCGCAGACCAATCCAGGAAAAGGGTGTTTACAAAACCGTTGTGTCTGTTAAGGCAGACACGCCGCATGTGATTGCTTCCTCGCTGCTGACCATCAAACTCAGGAGGATCTTCCTTCTGCTCCGGCCAGACATTGTAACGCTGAGCACCCAGGAACAGCGGGATATAACCTGCACCTTTAACATTGGGGGTCCTCCAGTGATCAATCTCAGGCTTGCCTCCACGACTGTATCCCGGTTCCGGATTATTACACCAGCCGTTTATCCCGTAGCTGCCTTTGAGGGGCTTGAGCCAATCATCATGCTTCCAGTAACCCCAGGCCGTGGTTGAGCCGAGGAACGTACCCTCGAGACCGGTGGAATTACCGGCCTCATCAACCCAGGGCTTTGTGGCATTCGGACAGCATGTGACATCGCTGTTGAACCTGTGGTACGCGCCAAGCGCTTGACACCACGTATTATTACCGGTGCCCCTGCTGGTACCTTTCCATCCTTCCATGAAATAGCCGTCGTTGTCCTGCGTGTACATGGAAAACCATAAGCTCCACTGTTTCAGCAGCGACAAACATGCGACCGTACGTGCCTGTTTCTTTACACGCTGCAGTGCCGGCATCAAAATCGACATCAGCAGCGCAATGATAGCGATTACCACTAAAAGCTCTATTAACGTAAATCCATTTTTACGTTTGTACATAACGAAATCACTAAATTTTCCCCCGCAAGTCCCATCCGGGACGCCAAGTAGCGGGGCATAAGGTATTTTCATTCGCTTACAATATGCGCAACAGCGGCCTTCTGTTCGGCGAAATCTCCCGTTTCCTGCTCTACCTCATCTGCATTTTGCCCATCGCTAAGATTATACATCAAAACCCGATTATTCGCAACAGCAAAATAGCTCAAACTCAGAGGTTTTGTGAAAATACTGCCAATCAAAAGCCGTTCTGAATTGCGAAAAATGAGGAACCAATTGAATTTGAGCTAAATTTTCTTGAAGATAAAGAGCAAATCTGGTATAAATAAAATTGGTTGGGTGTATGGTTTTTTTGACCTGCTGTTAGGCGAAATCTTGGCGACTTTTACTAAATGTGAGAGGCTTGGCCTATTGGCAAAACTGCCCCTTCCGATATTGATCATGTGCGGTACGTACTTTGATGTATGACAAAATCACGTATTTTCAAAAGGAGGATTATTATGTGCACGAGATTAATGTTCTTAACTGCTTTTGTTTTGGTGCTGGCTTTGTCATGTACAAATGCGGCTTTCGGTATCTTCAGTGTTGACATCCGAGTCGATACCACAAATGATGATGCCGAAGAATATGCCGGAACTGGCACGGTGGATTCAGCCAGCAACGACCTGGAGTTGGGTTATGAAGGCGCTTTAGCGCCGGAGAACTTACAAATAGTTGGCATCCGATTTACGGGCGTTGATATTCCTAAGGGTGTTACCATCAGGAAGGCATGGGTGCAGTTCACCGCTGATGATATAAACAATGATTACCATATCCCACCCGTGTCTGTTATCATTGAGGGTGAACTTAGTCCCAATCCCGTTGAATTTACTTCCTTTGGCCTTGACGTTAGCAGCAGGGCCGGAACGACTGCGTCCGTGGTGTGGGATATACCGCAGTGGGGTGCTTTTTATTTGGCGGGCCCGGATCAGCAAACTCCTGACATCTCACCTATCATCCGGGAGATAATCGACCAGGACGGTTGGAAAGCCGGCAATGCCGTGGTGTTGCTCTTTAAAGACAACCCGTCCAATCCCTCCCAGGGATGTCGTGAAGCCAAGGCTTTCGACGGGGATAAGTCTCAGTCGCCGCTGCTGCATATAGAATATACGGTTAAATATGCTACGGAGCCGGACCCGGCTGATGGCGGTACGGGTGGGCCAGCGCCGCTTTTGCAGTGGACGGCGGGAGATACAGCCGTGTACCACGATGTGTACTTCGGTACCAATCCGGATTTGGGGCCTGCCGACCTTATGGGCCGTTGGCCCTGGGCGATGTACTGGCACGTTCCCGGTTTTACTCCGGGCGCCACTTACTACTGGCGGGTCGATGAGGTTGAGTCTGACGGCACAACGATTCACACAGGCGATCTCTGGAGCTTTACGGCCGTGTCCTTTACCGCCCATAGCCCCGAGCCGCCTGATGGTAACAAAAATACGTTCCCTGATGTAGTTCTCAGCTGGGGGCCTGGTGTCAATGCGGCTACACACGATGTGTACTTCGGCACCAGCCGAGCAGATGTGGCTGCCGGTACCGGCGGCACGTTCAAGGGCAGCCAGCCGGTTAAAAGATATATTCCCGAAGATCTTCAGAATGGTACTATTTACTTCTGGCGGATTGATGAGGTCGAGGCCGATGGTACAACCAGGCACACAGGCGAGGTCTGGAGTTTCAGAACACTTGACGAGCCTGCTCTTATCGGCTGGTGGAAGCTTGACGAACGTCAAGGCATCATCGCCTTTGATTCATCCGGCTATGGCAATCATGGCACAATTGGTGGTAATGCGACGTGGGTAGACGGGATCATAGGCGGCGCGCTGGAATTGGACGGGTCCGATGATTATGTCTCGATTGACAGTATAGCTCCAATGGTGACAAATAACAATTTTACAATCAGTGCATGGATAAAAACCGGGCAGCTGGATAAGGGAATAGTGTTTGGATCTAACTCCGGTACCGGCAGCAATTTCCTTTTTGGCGTTAATGGTGGGAAAGTGTGGATAGATGATGGCCCCGATACACAGTTCCCCCCTGCTGTCAACGACAACCAGTGGCATATGGTGACGTATGCCAGGGATGGTGCCACCGCGTACATATATGTCGATGGAGTTCTGCAAGGCACGGATCCGGCTGAGGACGAACCGTCCGGGGACATACGGTGGTCAATAGGCCAGGAATGGGATGATAGCCCGAGTGACGAATTCGAAGGCAAGGTGGATGACGCACGCTTCTACATGAGACCGCTTACAGAGGAAGAGGTAGCCCGGATTTTCAGAGGTGACGTCGACCTTGCACACAGCCCGAAGCCTGCTGATGGCTCAACACCAGACGTAGAACACGTCAGACCGCTTAGCTGGTCGCCTGGAGAAAAAGCAGCTCAGCATGATGTTTACTTCGGTGCTGACGAACTCTCCGTCCAAGCAGTTGATATATCCGATACCACGGGCATATATCGAGGCCGACAGAGTACCACCAGCTATACTCCACCCGAAGCTCTCGAGTGGGACACAGGGCCTTATTACTGGCGTATCGATCAGTACAATACTGATGGGACAATCAGCAAAGGCAAAGTCTGGAGCTTTACGGTAGCTGATTATCTTATCGTGGATGATTTCGAGGACTACAACGACTGGCCGCCCAATGAGATATACACTACGTGGGAAGACGGGTTCACGGACCTGGCAAACGGCGCCCAGGTAGGTTATCTCACGCCCCCCCTTATTGAGACCGCGATTGTTCACGGCGGCGAGCAGTCGATGCCGCTTTTCTACGACAACAACCTCATGTACTCCGAGGTAAACAGGACGCTCAGTTACCCCCGTGATTGGACCGAGCAGGGTGTTGGAGTATTGTCGCTGTGGTTCCACGGCGATGTGAACAATGCTGCTGAGCAAATGTATGTCTCTATTTCCAATACCGGCGGTTCGACAGGAAGAGTCTATCATAATGATCCCGGTGCGGCGCAGATAGATGTCTGGACGGAATGGACCATCGAGCTAAAGAAGTTCGCAGAGCAGGGCGTTAATCTGACCAATGTCGATAAGATAGCTATTGGCTTCGGTGATAAGGCTAATTTGCAGGCTGGTGGTTCGGGTAAGATGTACTTTGATGATATCCGTCTGTATCGATCGGACTTATAGTCACAGCTAATTGATGTTTCAATTGATTGTTTTGCCGATATGGCAGATGTGTGTTAGATCGGGGCCCATATTAATTAGTTCTGTATTGGCTCCACTGTTTGTTAACGCCACGTACAGCTCCGGGCAGCGTCATTTTTTGCTCCGTTTACTCGTTTTACATAGCACTGTTAAAAGGGCCAGAACCATACCGTTTTGCGCTTGTTGTGCCAAAGATATGTACATATAATCACAGATTGACAAGACTATAAAATAATGGAGGTAAAATTATGCTCAACAGATTCAATAGAAGAGACTTGATTAAGAGTTCTTTGCTTTTACCGTTTTGCTCTGCATCGGCCATAAAATCCGGGGGTGCTTCCGCTTCCGCCCAAACGCCCATCAAAAGGGTGGGCGGTCCCAGGCTCAAAATCAGTCTCAACGCTTATTCCTTCAGTAAGGCATTGAACGATTATAATAAGGGCCGGGGTCCTGGGATGACACTGTTCGACCTTCTCGAGTTCTGCGCCAGGAACAATTTCGATGCCGTTGATCCCACGGGATATTTTTTCCCGGGATACCCTGCGGTGCCGAGCGATTCGTTTATCAATGAGTTCAAGCTTAGGGCCTTCCATCTGGGACTCGGTATCAGCGGGACAGGCGTTCGTAACAATTTCGCCTCGCCGGACAAAGAGGCCAGAGCCGCCGATGTCAGGCACGTCAAGGAGTGGATCGAAGTCGCGGCCAAGATGGGCGCGCCGGTAATCCGCGTGTTTGCCGGGACCGAACCCGAAGGCCATCCCTGGGACGAAGTGGCTGCATGGATGGTGGAGGATTTGAAAGAATGCGTTGAGGTCGGCAAGAAATACGGCGTCATCGTCGGGATTCAGAATCACTGGGATTTCCTCAAAACATCAGCACAAGTCATCAAAGTAGTCAAAATGGTCAATTCCGAGTGGTTCGGCGTAATCGTCGATACAGGCTATTTCTGGCAAGGCACGTACGATGACATCGCTGCGGTCGTTCCTTATGCCGTGAACTGGCAAATCAAGGATAAACTGCTGGGCAAGGAAAGCGATGTTTACATTGACATAAAAAGGCTCATCGGAATCATCAGGGATGGAGGCTACCGCGGCTATATTCCCATCGAGACGCTCTCGGTGTCGGGAGAGGAGTATGACCCCAAGGTTAGGGTGGTAGAGTTGCTTCAGAAGGTGCGCGATGCGCTTTGACAGGCGACATGAACGGTGATTAATTCAAGAAGCTCGTTTTTGAATACAAAGGACAGTTTATGAGAACAAGTACAAGAATTGCGGTCTGCGGCAGCCTGGCTATTTTGCTGCTCGGCGCTAGTGGCCTTTTTGCCGAAGACGCGCCGGTATGGCAGGACCTTTTCGATGGCAAAACCTTGAACGGCTGGCAGCAGCTGAACGGCACGGCCAGGTATGAGGTTCGAGATGGGATGATTGTGGGAACCACTGTTCTCGGTTCTCCCAACAGTTTCCTCTGTACTAAGAAGGACTATGGCGATTTTGTTCTCGAACTGGATTTTAAAGTGGACGAAGGACTGAACTCGGGCGTTCAGATCCGCAGCCAGAGTCTTAAGGAATATAAGGACGGACGCGTTCACGGCTACCAGGTTGAAATCGATCCCGCTCAGAAAACACTCTACGAGGGCAGACCACCGAATCTTTGGGTCACCGGCGAGGAAGTTCCTGCGGGAACCCAACCACGCCGATGGACCGGGGGGATCTATGACGAAGCTCGACGGGGCTGGCTGTGCAATCTAACGCGGAACGTAAGGGCACGAAATGCCTTCATGCCGGGCGAATGGAACCATTTCCGTATCGAGGCCATTGGCGATTCCATACAGACCTGGCTCAATGGCGTACCGGCGGCGAGCATTGTGGATTCCATGACACCGAACGGTTTTATTGCCCTGCAAGTGCATTCGACCAAAGCCGAGCAGCCGATGCATGTATACTGGAAGAATATCCGCATCCAGGACTTAGGCTTTAATAAAGCAAAGCCGGATACTCAATATGATCCTGACTTTGGACCCATTAGGAGCGACTGGCAGGATGCCGGGGCCGGAATCGTTGCTCAGGTTTTTCCTATTAGCGCCAGCAGACGTCAGGCAAACCTTTTTCATGCGTTTGATACAACTCAGGAGCCGGTTTGCGTTCTCGAGGGTGTAAAAGGCCCGAATAAAATCACGTTCGAGGGAGACGGCTGGACGGGTGCAATTGAAAATGAGCGTTTCAAAATTCAAAAGGGTGATAAAAGATTCGTATTGCGGCCAGTGACGCGATACTCGCCAACGCTGAACGCTCTGCCGCCAAAGGGCGCTATTTTGCTGTTCGATGGGACTAATCTGGATGAGTGGGCGCGGCAAAAAGAGAAAGAATGGGATAAAGAAGAAGGCCCTGCGGACGGCTGGAAAATCCTTCCCGGCGGCCGTTTGGAGCCTGGCGTCTGGGCTGGCTCTATCATGACAAAAAAGCATTTCAGCGATTTCAAACTTCACCTGGAGTTTCGCCTGCTTGAAGGCGAAGCCAATAGCGGCGTGTATCTCCATGCACGCTACGAGGTGAACATTAATGACTCCTACGGCCTCCTCGAGGGTTCCCGATGCGGAGCGTTGTCAAATTTGCCCACGCCCGTGGAACCCCGTGTCCACATGGCCGCTCCGGCACTCCAGTGGCAAACTTATGACATCAATTTTCGAGCGCCTCGTTTCGACAGAAACGGGACGAGAATCGAAAAAGCACGCGTCACTGTGGCGCACAATGGTGTGACCATTCATGATCGTGTGGAACTTGACCCTCCTCGAGGCGCTGCCATGAGACTCGGAGAAGCGCCAGCCGGACCCATTATGCTTCAGGAACACGGAGTTCCGCTTCAGTTCCGCAATATCTGGATCGTGGACCTGGCCCCAGCGGACAAGGGCACAGCCACCTATGGCACAGCCGGGGAGCGCACCGCGAGAAAATCACCGGGCAATCGCAAGCCGCCAAACCGCGGGGGTAAGAAGACAGTTGAGGATAAGGACCAAGCGAAAAAAAAAACAGGTAGAAAATCGCCCGGCAATCGAAAACCACCAAACAGCGACAAACTAAATTCTGAGCAGGACAAGGATGAGGGGGGTGCGAGTTCATCCTCCAAGGGCAAAACTCAAGGATCGGCCGACAATGCTTCAAAACACGCCGCTGGCGAGGTTATATCTATAGCGCAAGACGAGAGAGCAGTTGAATTCCCTGCGAACCGTCCAGAGAACGGGAATTTCAACCGGCCGGGACCTGGCGATATCCTTGACGTTTCCCCTCCGGGTTTTTGCTGGTGGCGAGCAGGTGAACGCGGCAGGCTTTCCTACCGCCTGCGGATTCGTGATAACAAAGGCCGGGAAATTTATGCTTCTTCCTTGCTGGACGAACCGGCACACGTTCCGGATAAGGTCCTACCGGCCGGTTCCTATACGTGGACTGTCGAGGGGCTGAGCCCTTCCGGAATAATAATCACTTCACGACCGCCATCGGCCTTTACCATATCCGAAAACGCAATCCCGCTGCCCTGGGTGGCTGCCCGCAAACTTCTCAGTCGCGTGCCGAAGGAACATCCTCGCTTGCTTTTCCCCAAGGCACAACTGGTAGAAATCCGTAAGACATTGACCACCACGCGAAAAGATGGGTTCCAGGCTCTCATCGCCGCGGCAGAGGATGCCCTGTCGTTGCCACTGATGCAACAGCCGGATTTTGACAAGTACACTTCGAGAAAGGACTACGCGGCCAAACGCACAGCGTACAAGGATGCCTATCGCGAATTCGACCAACACTATATAGGGGGCATGGTTCCCATGGCCCTGATGTACACGCTTACAGGCGAGAAAAAGTACGGCAACAAGGCCAAAATGCATATCCTGAACCTGCTGGACTGGGATCTGGGTGGTGTTACGTCCGTTCAAGATCCCAGATTCGATGAGATCGGTCTCAAGCTCGCACGCACCGTTCCCTTGGGGTATGATTGGTGCTACGATCTCTTTTCCGAACGAGAGCGACGCGCAGTCGAGCAGATGCTTGTTGCACGGGGCAATCTGCTGCTCGAACGAATGCAAAAGAGAGATTTCCTGAATACTCCCGGCGAGAGCCATGATGGCCGTGTGCCCGGATACCTTGTCGAGTTTGCCATAGCGCTGGCCGAGCGGCCGGATGCCGAGGCCTGGATGGATTACGGGATGAAATCTATTCTCACCGTATTTCCGCACTGGGGCGGCGAGGACGGTGGATGGGGCGAAGGGGTCGACTATGCACTTTCTTACAACGACCGCTTCATTATACCTCTCCAGTCCGTTTACATGAGCACCGGCTACGACCTTTGGCAAAAACCCTTTTTCCGCAAGTTCCCTTATTTCCTTATCTACTGTATTTCACCAAAAGCAGAGGACACTCCCTTCGGCGACATGGAACACCTGGGTATCCTTGACCGTGGTGACAAACTACGAGCCATGCTCCTTTTTTTTGCCCTGCGCAACCGGGATCCCGGAATGCGGTGGTGGGTCGATCTCTTTGCCAGAGAACAGGATTCCTCGTTGGAGGGACTGACGATCGCCAATTCCCTGATTCTGGCCGACACGGTTGTTCCCGAACCGCCAAAGAGCATCCCGCCGGACCGGGCATTCAAAGGCATCGGATGGGCGGCCCTGCACAGTGACTTGACCAGGCCCGACGAGGACCTAATTGTGCTCTTTAAGAGTTCCCCTTATGGCCCTGTCAGCCACAGCCACCTTGACCAGAACACCTTTGCGATCCTCAAAGGCGGCAGTTCTCTGGCAATGCCCGCCGGCGCGCGCTACCCACAACACGGCTCCCCTTTTCATACCGAGTACACCCGGCTCACTGTCGCACACAACGCCCTCCTAATCAACGGAAAGGGACAGATTGACCGAGACGAGAAGGCCAACGGCATCCTGACTAAATTTCAGACCATGCCCCATATCGGTTATGCGGCCGGGGAAGCGCAGAACTGCTACGGAAAACCCGTCACTCGGTACGTCCGGCACATGGCGCTCGTGCGTCCGGCTCTCGTGTTTGTTGTCGATGATCTCGAAGCATCAGAACCGGTGCTGGTCGAGTGGCTGATGCATGCGAAGGAAAGATTAGATTTGAACGAAAAAGAACAGACCTTTGTCTCTCATAGAAACGATGCTTTCATGAAAGTCCATCTCCTCACGCCCGGAGGATTCGATTTCCACCAGGACGATGCCTGGCCGGTCGATCCCAAGCAAGGCTATCCAATGGTGACCACAGAGCCCCCTGTGAAGCAGTGGCACTTTAACGCCAGGCGGCGGGAACGTAGCCATAAAATCCGAATCGCGGCGATCATGGCCGTCGGAAACGGTTCAGATCAACTGGAATACAATGTGCGGCGCACCACGAACGGCAAGGCTCAGATTATTGCCAGCTTCGCCGGTATCGGTCAGGTGAAAACAACCGTCGACTTGTCGGCTGACCGGGCACCCTCTCAACCAATAATTGAGATTCATTATGAACCGCAAAATGGTGAGACTGAATATCTGTCAATTCCCTAATTGATATGTGAGATAGCAAGTTTACGTCAAATTCAATTCAACAATAGGCGGTAGTGAGAACTTATAATTGACGAAAAGACACAATCGGTATAATAAAACGGTTGGAAGGAAATTCAGGTGGAAGATTTGAGTCGGCGAAGAGTTTTGGGCATAGTGGTCGCCAGCTTAGCGGCCGGAGTTGTTCACCCGAGGTTAGCAAACAGTAAGACATTGGAAAAAAAACGCCTAAAAATACCTGTGTTGCATGCTACCGATCTTTACCGTCCTCATTTGGACCCTGATGACCATTGGGACTTAGCCTGTATATATGCACTCGCGTACCGCGGTGATATTGATTTGAAGGGTATTTTGATTGACTATCCGCCCGGAAGCCACAAAGGCCATAATCCTGATATGATGGCTGTGGCACAGATGAACTTCATCTCCGGCCTTGGGGTTCCTGTTGTTGTTGGATCTTCCCTGCCTTTGAAATCCCGCAACGATATTCAAACGTACGCCTCACCAACTGACCATAACGGTGTTCGAATGGTGCTGGACGTACTTCAGAACTCGCCACAACCTGTCGTTATTAACATCTTGGGCTCGAGTCGAGATATTGCGATTGCCGGCAAGAAGGCCCCGGATATTTTTGCCGCCAAGTGTGCCGCAATTTATCTGAACGCCGGAACAGGCTTCCCCAATATGAGTCCGGCATCGAAACTTGAATATAATGTCACACTGGAGAAGTCTGCTTACGCAGCCATATTCGATTTGCCGTGCCCCGTTTATTGGATGCCCTGCTTTGAAGAAGTGGAATCTCGCCAGGAACGGGGCGTAAGAGAATACGGGACACATTACAAGTTTCGGCAGGATGAGATCCTCCCTCATTTGTCGGACATGGTTCAAAACTATTTTGCATACATGTTTGGCAGATATACCGACCATAACTGGCTGAATTATCTCAAAGGAGAAAAAAACCAGGCATTGCTATCAAAATTCGGCGGTATGTACAGAAATATGTGGTGCACCGGGGGTTTTTTCCATGCGGCAGGCTATACAGTATCCCGTGAAGGGGAATTAGTACCTCTAATCGACAAGCCCAATCATCCAGTTTTTACTTTTGATGCAATAAAAGTAAGATGTGCTGATAACGGAGTAACGGAGTGGACACGTGACAAAAATTCAGGAAATCGCTTCGTTTTCCACGTACGAGAGATGGACAAATATCAATCCGCCATGACAAAGGCAATGAAGTCGCTTCTAATAACACTACCATAGACAACAGGTTTCTCATTATTGCTTTTTGATTTTTCTTCTTTTTTTTCTTGGATTTTGAATTTCACAATCTTTTCTTGCAGTGGTTACTCTGTAGGAAGAATAGCTGCAATTTCGCGATAAATGTGGTATCTTAATCTTATTGTGGTTAGGCAGCGTTAAGAACAATTTGTTATGGAAGTTATCTATTAACATGACGAAAACAGTAATAACTGTAAAAAATATCAGCAAGAGCTTCGGCAAAGTCCGGGCTGTATGCGATCTGAGTTTTTCGGTCGAGTCCGGCAGTTGTTTTGGATTCCTGGGCCCGAATGGCGCGGGCAAAACAACCGCGATGAAGATGATCTATGGCAAATGTACCAGGGACAAAGACGGCCAAAGCCGGATGGATATCTTCGGATACGATCCTGCTAAAAATGAACTCGCCATAAAGTACCTATCCGGCGTGGTCCAGCAGGAAAACAATTTGGATGACGAGCTGAACGTCATACAGAACCTTATGATTTATTCAAGGTTCTACAATATACCGGCCAAAGCTGCCAAAGAGCGCATCAAATATTTGCTCGATTTTCTCGAGCTTTCCGAAAAAGCCGACTCAAAAATCAAGGAGCTTTCCGGCGGGATGAAACGAAGGCTCGTGATAGCCAGAGCACTTTTGAATTTCCCAAGACTGCTTATTCTCGATGAACCTACGACCGGCCTGGATCCGCAGGTACGTCACCTGATTTGGGATAAGATCCGCCAATTGCAAAAACAGCAGACAACTGTTCTGCTGACAACTCACTACATGGAAGAGGCGTTCCAGCTGTGCGACAATCTGCTCATCATGCACAAGGGCCGGAATATCATGGAGGGCAGACCGGGGAATTTGTTGGAAGAAAACATGGAACAGTATGTCCTCGAGGTCCGCGACGCCGAAGCCGCCAAGCAGATTCACAAGGATATGCTTTTAAGCCGTGTCAGGGTGGATCCGGCGCCTGAGCTTATGCGTTACTACGCCAATGATATTGATGTGCTGAAAAACTTGGCAGCCTCCCATCTGAAGGCCGGAAATTTTCTCATAAGACAGGCAAATCTGGAGGATGTATTCTTGAAAGCAACAGGGAGACAGCTCAATGAAAAACAGTAGTGCAGTCATGTATCCGCCGCTCCATCGCAGACTCTACAGCGTTTGGTATCGGCATATGCGCGTCTATACGAGGAATCTCCTGAGCAATGGGTTCCCGCCGTTTCTGGAGCCTTTAATTTTCTTGGTTGGCGTCGGCCTCGGATTGGGCAAATACATCACCGAGCCGATGGGTGGCGTCAGTTATATCGAGTTTCTCGGCGCGGGCCTGCTGGTCACGACCGCAATGTTTACTGCCGCATTCGAATGTAGTTTCGGGACGTTCATACGCATGGAGTATGAAAAGGTCTATGATGGGATGCTCGCGGCGCCGATGACCGTCAACAACCTCATTGTCGGCGAGATGCTGTGGGCCGGCTCAAAGGGATTTTTCTTTTCATTCGCTGTCTTGTGTATCCTCTCGGCGTTTAAAATTATAGTTCTGCCCTATGGCCTGCTTGCCCCGCTGGTCGGTTTTCTAACCGGAGTTATGTTCGGGGCGCTCTCGTTGCTGGTGACTTCTTTTGTAAAGACAATTAATCACTTCAATTTCTACTTCACTGGTTTTATCTCCCCTATTTTTTTCTTCTCAGGCGTGATCTTTCCAGTCGGAAATTTGCCGGCTTTTGTCAGGCCCCTGGCTGAAATCGTCCCCTTGACCCACTCGGTTCGATTAGTCAGAGCCGCATGTACAAATAATTACAAACCGGTCCTGTTATTCGACCTGCTCTACATCGCCGGCTTTATTTTGTTAGTGGGTTTTTTGGCAATAAAAAGGCTGCGAAAACGATTGGTGAATTAAGAACCGGTGAGTAGTTTGTTTTTAAGAGACGTCGGAAATGAAAATAGCCAGCTATAATGTAAATTCGTTGCGTGTCCGCTTGCCCATTGTTCTTCAATGGCTCGCCGACAGCCAGACAGATGTCCTCTGCTTGCAGGAGACCAAGGTCCAGGATGGTGATTTCCCGACCGAGGCGTTTGACAATATCGGTTACCACTATGCCTTCAAAGGCCAGAAAAGCTATAACGGCGTGGCAATATTGAGCAAGCGTCCGATTGAGAATATAGATTACGGTCTGCAGGATGAGCCGGCAGATGAAGCCCGCCTGATCCGCGCGGAGATTAACGGCATCGTCATCATCAACACCTACGTCCCGCAGGGTTACTTGCCCGACTCTGAAAAGTTTCAGTACAAACTAAAATGGTTCGGCCGCCTGCTGAAATATTTCCAGCAGAATTTTGCCCCGGAGGACGCCGTGCTTTGGGTGGGCGATCTGAACATTGCGCCCGAGCCCATCGATGTATACGACCCGCAAGCGCTGCTGGGGCACGTTTGTTTCCATCCGCAGGTACACAAAGCGCTGAGTGACGTGATGGCCTGGGGATTCGTGGATGTGTTTAGAGGACATTGTGACAAGGCGGGCGAGTACACATTCTGGGATTATAGAATGAGAAACGCTTTCGGTCGCAATCTGGGCTGGCGATTAGACCACCTCATGGCGACCGTTCCTTTGGCCGAAAAAAGCATTGCTTGTTATATCGAAAGAGAACTCCGCCAGGCCGAGCGCCCCAGCGACCATGTCCCCATCGTGGCCAAATTTGATTGGCCCTGAAAAAGAACTTCCTGGGCTATACACAAGTCGTCGTCCAGATATTTGCCGCTGGTGTTCATAAATGGATCAGAGCAGGTTAATCAGCAATATCAGCCTTGCGAGTTATCTGGCCGGATAAAGAATGTGTGCAATTTTAGAAGAAGAAATCCCTGGTTGCATGAAAATCTACCTAAAAATAAAAGGTGAATCCGCAGCCCAACCAGCTTACAAAAGAAATTGACTTTTTGGTGGAGTTCTCATAGCATAATGCTTTGGATGATGTGTTTGAAAATCTTTTATTGGGACAGGACAGAATCTTGAATGAAAAGGAGAGTAGAATGCAAAGGCGGGAATTCTTAAAGGCGACAGGATTGGTAGTGGCTGATATGTTATTGAGTCGGTCCGGACTCTTGGCCAGTTCGGGCAAAAGACCTCTGAACCTCATTGTAATCATGGCTGATGACCTGGGTGCAAAAGAACTTGGCTGCTATGGCAACAGGGAACACCGAACGCCGAATCTGGATCTGCTGGCACAAACGGGTATTCAATTCGAGACGAGTTATGCGACGCCGATCTGCCATCCAACGCGATTCGAGATCATGACCGGCCAATATGGCCATCATAACAAGATTTACCATTTTCCAGGCCGTCGGGGCGGGCCGGTAGCCGGGTCGCCGGAGGATGATATTGCACAGCATTTGACGTTCGCTCAGGTGCTAAAGCCCCTGGGTTATGCGACGGCACATTCAGGCAAGTGGCAGCTTACGGGCGAGATACCCACGCTGATAAACGAGTGTGGATTCGATGAGTACTGCATGTGGGCTTATAAACATAATCTTCCGCCGGGCGTGGAACACACAGGGGTCTGGGAAGGCAAGGCGGGGAGTAAGACCTCGCGGTACTGGCATCCTTCAATTGTGAAGAACGCAAAGTACCTGCCGACGGGACCGGATGACTACGGCCCGGATATTTTCACAAATTTCGTTATTGATTTCATCAAGCGGCACAAGAACGAACCATTTTTCGTCTATTATCCGATGTGTCTTACCCATGGCCCATTTTACGTAACGCCGGACACTGTGACGTCGGAAGATGGTAAGTTTAAGAACTTGCGTGAGAATTTCAAGGCTAACGTGGAATACGTGGACAAACTAATCGGGCGGATCGTGCAATCGCTGGAAACGACGGGCCTGAGGGAAAACACGGTGGTGTTCTTTACGGGGGACAACGGCACGGGCGGCCAGGGAAAGGGCCAGTCGACCGAACTTGGAGCGCGCGTGCCGATGATTGTCAATTGCCCGGGGGTCGTGAAGCGTGTGGGAGCGAGCGGCGAACTGGTGGATTTCTCGGACATTTTGCCGACGCTGGCCGATTTTGCCGGTGCAAAGCTGCCCATGAATCATGTGATTGATGGCCGGAGCTTTGCCCCATTGCTCCGGGGCGAGAAGGGCCAGACACGGGAGTGGATATACAGTTACCTTGGCGACCGACAGATCCTTCGGACGAAGCGATGGCTGCTGGAAGATAACGGCCCGGACCATCCGGGGCGTTTCTTCGATTGTGGCGACAGCCGGAATGGGACCGGTTACAATGACGTGACTGACTCGACAGTTCCTGAGGTTATGGCGGCCAAGAAGCGATTCAAGGAGATTTTGGCTGACAAGCCGTTGCCGATTGTGAGCGAAGAGAGTTCTTCCGGCCGTAAGAAAAGGAAGTGAGTAAAGCCAAGGACGACAAGGCGAAAAAGCACTCATCGACCACAGGTGAATCCATATAATCTCGTAGCGACTGTCTTGAGAATCCCTAAAATTTGGGATTCCAGGATTCGTTTTGTTGCGAAAAAAAAGGTTTATGTTCTGGAGGTTTACCATGAAAGAAGCATCTTTCTTTTCACTCAAGCGAATTTGTCGAAGCGTCATAGTTCTTATTGTTTGTATTTCCGTTACAATTCCGGCAGTGCAGTCCAGGGAAAGCGCGGATGTTCTGTTGGCCGGTACTGCTAAGATTGACATAACACCCGGTAAACCTGTAAGGATGGCCGGTTATAGCGGACGTAAACAATTATCTGAAGGTGTTCACGATCCCTTATCGGCGAGAGTTATTGCCTTTGCAAAAAATGGTAAACGTCTCGTGCTGGTTTCAACCGATCTGATAGGTTTCTATGATGGAACGGCCGAGTATATGCGAAAAATACTTTTGGCAGAATTCGAACTTGAACCATCGGAACTTTTTCTCACGGGCATACATACACACGCCGGGCCCAGTCTGACCATAGACGAGCAAAATGGGCACCCGAATAATCTCGAATATACAAAACGCCTGGAAGCCGGGTTAGTAGAAGTAATTCGCAAATCGCTCGACAATATGAGCCCGATTCGTATTGGCGCCGGTATCGGATACTCTCCTGTCGGCTCGAACAGACGTGAACTGCAATTCGACAGTTCCGGGAACAGTTCAATAAGACTCGGACACAATCCCTATGGGCCAACTGACAAGGAAGTTTTGGTAATGAAACTGGCAGAACCTAACGGAACGGGCGTTGCAGCAATATTTGATTATGCGATTCACGCCACCTCTTTGGGAAGTAAGAATTATATCATAAGCGGCGATGTCCTTGGGCTTGCTGAACAATTTGTCGAAAAGATTCTCGGTCAAGACGTTATTGCTCCGGCTTTTACAGGAGCATCCGGCGATATTAATCCGTGGTTTAAGGGGCTAACTGAATTCAATACAGAGCGGGGCTGGATACCGGAACCTGTATTGCAGGGAACAATGCTGGGCGAGGAGGTAGTGCGTGTTTTTCGTGACATCGGGAAGCTTTCCGACGATGGAGAAATTAGAACTTCTTTTGCTACTCTCGAACTTCCGGGTAAGCCAAAAAATGAGCTTCCTATAGAGAAAGATTATCCTCCTACGTCGCTGAATATAACTGCGGCAAAGGTGGGTGATATTGCGTTTGTGGGTATCGGCTGTGAAGTGCTGACGGAAATTGGCATGTCAATCAAAGCTGCTTCACCATATAAGCACACTTTTGTGATTACGCACTGCAATGGTGTAGCTGGATATCTCCCACCGAAGCACGTTTATATACAAGGAGGATACGAAATTAAAAGCAGTCCTTTCGCCCCTCAGGCTGCTGATATTGTCGTCAGAGGGGCTATAGGGATGCTTTATGAGTTATAGAATATGCCTGATGTATGAGGAAGCTTTGGGGCATTAATTGCTATCACTTCTCAGGCGTATTAGAATCGACTTTGAGCTGCTGTATGACGAATTGTTCCGTTATAAGGAGCCGGCGTAACATGCCGAATTCATCGGCTATCATAATAATAGCATCGTGTATGTTTTTAGCTTTGGGCGGTTGTAATGATTTGAATAAAAATCGCAATTGTGCGAGCGAGCTGTCAGAGCCTGGGACTTCTGCGCAGAGTTCTTTTATGCGGGGACCGCCTGACCATATTTCTAATATCGCTTCTGTGGCTGACCTTGTAATTTTCAACGCAAAAGTTGTCACTATCGATAAAGATAATCCTCGCGCCGAGGCGGTAGCTTTCAAGAATGAAACAATTATTGCTGTGACCTCGAACAGGACAATCGAGCAATATATCAAAAAAGGTCACACCAAAATAATTGATGCTCAAGGCAGACTTGTCGTTCCGGGCTTCAATGATGCGCACATTCATTTCAGCTTTGTGGATTCGGACTATATCGATCTTAGATATATTACAGATCCTAAAATAATTACTGAGAAAGTCAAAGAAGCGGTCAACAAAGCCCAGCCCGGAGAATTGATTCATGGCGGGCATTGGGAACACGAAATGTTCCACGACAAAAGGTGGCCCACCAAAGAGCTGCTTGATCCGGTGGCGCCAGACAATCCGGTAGTGTTGTCACGTGCCGACGGGCATTCGGTGCTGGTCAATAGTTACGTCATCAAAAGTTCCGGAATTTCCAAAGAAACTCCGGACCCGCCTGGTGGAGAGATACAACACGATGCGATGACCGGGGAACCTACAGGTATCTTTAAAGAAAAGGCCAAAGCCTTGTTGAAATATAGTGAGAAGTCGGTCAGTAGGACCCGCCGGGAGCAGCAGAAGCAACGAATGCGCGGATGGCAGGCCGCATTTGATCTGGCTATGAAAAATGGTGTAACATCAATGCAACTGCCTCCGGGGGGTGACTTTGATATATATCAAAAGTTCAGAGACCTGGGCAGACTTACAGTGCGGCTGTATATCGGCGGGTCTTTGACAGCCGACAAACAAAAGCTAAGACGCTACGCCGAGCTGCAAAAACAATATCCCAAAGACGGTGACTGGATAAGATTCGGCTATCTCAAAGGATACATCGACGGGACACTTGGTTCGGGTACCGCCCTGTTCTTTGATTCATATATCGATGCTCCCGAAAAGACCGGCTTGCCACAGATGTCATATGAGGAACTGGAAAGGTTGGTGGTAACTGCGGATAGAGCCGAATTTCAGATAGGTATTCATGCCATTGGAGATGAGGCTAATCATTGGGTCCTCAATGCGCACGAAAAGGCGCAGCAACTCAACGGGAAACGGGACAGCCGTCATCGTATCGAGCATGCCCAGGTACTTCACGATGATGATATTTCTCGGTTTGCCGCTCTGGGCGTAGTCGCATCAATGCAGCCGACGCACTGCATAACCGATAAACGTTTTGCCGAAAAACGGATTGGCACAGAACGCTGTAGAGGTGCCTATGCCTGGCGGCGGCTGTTGGAAGCTGGAGCGGTGGTAGCTTTTGGCACTGATTATCCCGTCGAGCCGATAAATCCGCTTGAAGGTTTGTATGCTGCCGTTACCCGAAAGGACAGGGCCGGTGAGACGGGTGACGGATGGTTCCCGGATCAAAAACTGAGCATGGAAAAGGCTATAGAATTGTACACACTCGGCTCGGCATATGCCGAATTCATGGAAGATCGCAAAGGTATGATTAAAAAGGGTTACCTCGGTGATGTAGTAGTATTCAATAACGACCTGTTGACCATACCGGAAGACCAAATTATGTCTTCAAAGGTGGACTATACGATTCTTGCCGGAAAGGTTGTGTACAAACGCAAGGAGGCAAATTAATTTACAGGTATCGCTGTTCCTTGACCGGATATTGTGAGTATGGTTTAATCGACGAGCTGAAAAAAGATTGTTACTCATCGATACTCTTAAGGGATTAGAACAGATTGCAAGAATATATTATAAATTAGGTTTAAAATGATGATATTTTCAGGACCCCCATTTTCAGAAAAAAGATACGGTGATAAAGAGGAGCATAGTGCTATGAGAGAGATTGCTATTGTGGTTTGCCTTGTGGCTTTGGTGGTGACAAGCGGCATTGGTACGGCTGGCGAGCCTCCCATCGTTGCGCCGCGTGTGAAGGATGTCGTTCAGCCGGTGTTACCATCCCGGATTAAAGGCATCCTGGGACAGCGGCTTGACCTCTGGCGCCAGCACCGTCTGACACTAGTCGGTAAAGATCCATTCCTCCTGGACGGCTTCCGGTCTCCTCCCGGCAAACATCCGTGGCAGGGAGAACATGTGGGCAAGTGGCTCCACGCGGCTACCCTGGCCTGTGATGCAACTCATGATGAACAAATCGCTGCCCTGTTGAAGCGAACTGTGGACGAACTGGTGGCCGCCCAGCAGCCCAACGGTTATCTCGGAACCTACGCGCCCGAACGGCGGTTCTACAATGCAGATGATTCGCAGGCAAATAAATCCTGGGATGTCTGGACGCACCGGTATCTACTTTATGGCCTTCTGACCTATGACCGATTTTATAACTGCCCGGCTGCTGTTGAAGCTTGCATTAAGATGGGTGAGCTGCTGCTTGATTCGTTCGGTCCTTCCCGCAGGGATATGACCCAACTCGGCACACGGCATGGACTGTCCTCGGTGGTCCTGCTGGAATCTATCATGATGCTCTACGAGCGGACCGGTGAGGAGCGTTTTCTTCGTTTCGCTGAGCATATCGTCGAGTGCATCGAGCGGAATCGGCAATTGCGTCTGGCCGGCGCAATGAGAGATGGGGTGGATGTCTCTGTTCCCGGCGACGGCAAGGCCTACCAGCTCATGGCGACACTTCTGGGTTATGCGGAGCTTTACCGCCACACGGGCAAAGCGGATTATCTCAAGCCCGTTGTGACCGCATGGGAGATGATCCGCTCGGACCATTTGTACGAGACGGGTGGGCCCTGGAGTTATAAGTCCGACGACGTAAAAAATCCTGAGTGCTTCGCCTTGCCTTGCTACTTCCATCCCACTAACTGTGTTGAGACATGCTCGACGACGACCTGGATCCAGCATTCCCTGCTCTTGTGGAGGATCACCGGCCAAGCCCGGTTTGCAGATGAAGCCGAGCGTGCAGTGCTCAATCATCTGATCGGGGCACAATCACCGAACGGAAATGACTGGGCATACTTCACGATGCTGAACCAGCCGAAGCGTAAATACGAGGACAAGATCACTTGCTGTGCCTCCAGCGGTCCCAGAGGGCTGGAGCTTTATGCACGGCACTTGGTTGCCAGGGCTGGCGATGCGCTGATTCTCAATAGCTATGTTCCTATGTCGGTATCGCTGCACGAACTGATCGGTGAGCGGGCTCGACTTGCGGTTGAGGGCGATTACCCGTTCGGTGACCATGCCAAGCTGACGCTCGAGTCAAAGCGGCCGATCGAACTGAAACTTGACCTTCGAATTCCTGTTGGAGTGGACCGCGTGGAAGTTGTCGCCGACGGCAGATTACAGCAGCTCCGTGAAACACCCCTCGGCTACCGACGTTTGCAGCGGACCTGGAAGCCGGGCGAGGTCGTCACCTTAGGTTTCGATATGCCGGTTAAGGCGCATTTTCACACGGGCAGGGATGGAACACGGTGGGTTGTCTTCACTCGTGGCCCACTGGTTCTTGCTCAAGACGTTCCTACGCGAAAGGCCCAGTCTCAAGTCGCCCTGGTTGTTGAAAAAGAGACAGATGACGCCAGCAAGTGGATTGAGCCCATCGGGGGGCGGATGCCAAATGATCCACCGGCCTGGCGCTTAAAGGTGGAGCCAGACATCGTTCTGGTACCGTACTATTTTGCGGGCAGTACCGGTGGTGGTATTCGGACGATGTTCCCCACGAGGCAAGCCGAGTAGGAAACGGACATAAGGCGTCGGTAAGGGGCGGATATTATGAATTTGCCGAAAACAGATTGGTGTAGAAGGAGGCAAATGAATTTACAATTATTGATGTCCCTTAACCGGATGTTATGAGTCTGGTCTAATTGATGGACTGAAAAATATTGTTATCCATCGATACTCTTCAGGTATTCGAACAGGTAGCAAGAACATATAATCAATGAGGTTTGAAATGCTGAGATTTCCAAGAATAGAATTTAGATGTCTCGTGCTCCTGCTGGTGGCAATCGGTTCGGTGGCTATAGAGGCCGCTGAGAGTCCTGGATCTGAACGATCAGTCAATAATATAAGAACTTTCAAAGCCGGTGCTGCTTCCAGCAATATTACACCTCCTCTTGATAAACCTGTAGTTGGTGGTTGGGCTTCGCCTCAGGCTTCACACATACACGATGAGCTGTATGCAAGGTGTCTGGTGCTTGACGATGGTAAAACCCGGCTGGCATTTGTGGTATGCGACAGTCTGGGCATCGCCCGCGAGGTCTTTGACGAAGCGAAGCGAATCATTCACGAGAAGACGGGCATCCCGCCTGACAACATGATGATGTCTGCCACTCATACGCATTCTTCGATAAGTGCAAGGGGCACAAACCGCCTCATCAAAGATAAGGAGCTGAGCGACTATCAAAGATTCCTTGTGATGCGGATAGCTGACGGTGTCCGCCGGGCTATAAACAACCTGGAACCCGCTCGAATCGGTTGGGGCGCCGGCCGGGAGCCCACGCAGGTCTTCAACCGGCGTTATTTTATGAAGCCCGGCGTTCCGGTTCCAAATCCTTTTGGCGGGCAGGACAAAGTTGTAATGAATCCCGGCCGTGGCAATCCGAACATTCTCAAGGCGGCTGCACCAACGGATCCGGAAGTTGCATTCTTCTCGGTCCAGTCGGTGGATGGCCGGCCGATCGCACTTCTGGCAAATTACTCGCTTCACTATGTGGGTCCGAATGACCAGGGGGTGATTTCCGCTGACTATTATGGGGTATTTGCCGACAGAATCCAGCAATTGCTCGGTGCCGACCGAATTGATCCTGCGTTTGTTGGGATTATGTCCAACGGGACAAGTGGAGACATCAATAATATTAATTGGCTCAAGAAACGGCAAGAGCAATTTGCTCCGTATGAAAAAATGCGACAGGTTGCCGACCTTGTAGCCAGGTCTGTTTACAAAGAGCATCAGAATATTAAATTTCACAACTGGGTCCAGCTGGGTGCGATGCAAAAGGAACTGACTCTTAAGGTTCGTAAGCCGACAGAGGAACAGATAGCTTACTTTCGCACGATTCAGGAGAAGCCGGCCGACGCTAAGCCATATCACAAACATGAAAAGGTTTATGCCAGACGTATTTTCCAGATGTGTGAGTTTCCGGATGAGGTCTCTGTAATTTTACAGGCATTCCGTATTGGCGATCTCGGTATTTGTGCTATTCCATTCGAAGTTTTTGTTGAAATAGGATTGGAGCTCAAAGCAAAGGGTCCCTTTGAACAAACATTCACGGTTTCGCACGCCAATGGCAGTTATGGTTATCTGCCGACGGCCGCCCAGCACGAACTTGGCGGCTATGAGACGTGGCTGGGAACGAACATGGTTGAAGTCCAGGCAGCGCCAAAGATAGTTAGTATGCTAATCAGCACGTTTGACAGCTTGAGATGATCTTTAGGTCACCATCTCCTTGCTTACAATTACACAAAGAAGAAACGACTGTTGGCAAGTTTAGGGAAGGATTTTGGTTAGTCACTCTAAATAATGGATATTACTGTGTTTGTACAAGTTCTTTTTGAGAGCCCGAATGGCGAAAAGTTGAGTTAGAGGAAAAGCTAAGATGGACCGAAGAGATTTCATAAAAACATCGGCGGTAGCCGGGGCGTATGCCGTCCTCGGGACACCGTGGGGATCTGCCCAAGAGAATCCAAAGCCCTGGTTTGGCCGCCCGATGCGATGGGCACAATTGGTCTTGGTTGAAAACGATCCCGGCCGCTTCGACCCTGATTTTTGGCTGGATTTTTTCAAGCGTATTCATGCCGATGCCGCTTGTTTAAGCGCTGGAGGCGTGGTCGCATATTACCCCACCAATGTACCATTACACCATCGAAGTGCGTGGCTTGGAGATTCTGACCCGTTCGGTTATCTGGTACGAGGATGTCGCAAAATGGGGATGGCAGTAATCGCCCGCACCGACCCGCATGCGGCGTGGAATGACGTCTATCAAGCCCATCCGGATTGGATCGCGGTCGATTCGAAAGGGCAGAAGCGGCGCCATTGGTCGAACCCTGAATTATGGGTCACATGTGCGCTCGGACCATACAATTTCGAGTTCATGACACAGGTTCATAAAGAGATTTTGACATTATACCAGCTGGATGGTATTTTTTCGAATCGCTGGGCCGGCCATGGAACATGCTACTGTGAGCATTGTGTTCGAAATTTTAAGTCATTTTCCGGGATGGACCTGCCCCGAACGAGCGAGCGTCACGATCCGGCTTATCGTAAGTATTCCGAGTGGCGGATCGAGCGATTGAAGGAACTCTGGTTGCTGTGGGACCGGGTGATTCGGGATGTCAAACCGACTTCACGATATATTCCCAATGGCTTTCCCGATAAAATCGTAGTGGGTGACTTATCCGATATTTTCTTCACCGACCATCAGGCAAGAAGGGGTGTCATTCCACCCTGGTCGAACGGAAAGCGTGCGAAAGAACTTCGGGCCGCGATGGGGATGAAACCTCTCGGGGGCATATTCAGTATTGGATTGGAGGAGCGTTACCGCTGGAAGGACTCTGTTCAAAGCGAGGCGGAAATCCGAATCTGGGTGGCTGAAGGAACGGCCAACAACATGCGGCCGTGGTTTGTGAAATTTTCGGGGACACTATACGACCGGCGTTGGCTCGACGTGATTGAAAAAATCTATCAATGGCATTATCGCGCAGAGCCGTATTTGAGAAACACTGCGCCGCTCGCACGGGTGGCGATGGTATATTCCGAGCAGACAGACCGCTATTACGGAGGTGAAAGCTGGCAGGAGCAAAGCGACGGTCACGAGTTAGGAATGTACCACGCCCTCATCGAAGCGCGCATACCATTCGAGATGGTAAACGACCAGTTGCTTGACCCGGAGCGTCTTAAGCCTTTCAAGTTATTGATTCTTCCAAACATCGCAGCTCTTTCGGAGGCTCAGTGCGAACAGCTCAGGCAATACGTACAGGCCGGAGGCAGTTTAGTCGCCACCTTTGAAACCTCTCTGTACGACCAGCGAGGGAAGCGGCGGGAGAATTTCGGTCTTTCCGACCTGTTCGGCGTCTCTTATAACGACCGGGTTGAAGGCCCTATGAAGAATTCGTATCTTAAGCTCAAGAGCGATTCGAAAACCGGCCGGTTCCATCCTGTCTTAAACGGGCTGGAAGATGCATACCGCATCATTAACGGAATTTGGCGTTTGGATGTGAGGCCTGTGTTAGACTTTCCTTCTCCCGTAGTGCTGATTCCCACTTATCCCGATCTGCCGATGGAGCATGTTTATCCTCGAAAACCAGACACCGATATTCGAGAGGTGTATTTGCGAGAACTGGGAAAGGGCCGGATTGTTTACATTACCTGGGATATAGACAGGTCATTTTGGGAAATAATGAATGTTGACCATGGAAGGCTTCTGAGAAACGTAATCAACTGGGCGGTAAATGAAGAACCCGTAGTTCAAGTTACCGGGCCCGGGGTCATTGATGTGACTGTTTGGCGGCAGGAACAATCAATGACTGTTCATCTTGTCAATCTCACTAACCCGATGATGATGAAAGGCCCGTTTCGAGAATTCATTCGTATCGGCGAGCAAAAGCTTCAAGTAAAAATTCCCCGTGGTACGAAAGTAAAGAAGATACACTTGCTCGTCGGCGATAAAGGCCGAAAGTACAAAACTAAAGGTGACATTGTCTCGTTTACTGTACCTTCGGTTTTGGATCATGAAGTTGTCGCGTTGGATTTACTTACGTGATTGCTTGTGTTGACTTTCGCACTTTTCAAAAGCGGAATTCTCTGCCCAATACGGGTTTAACTGTGATTCCGAATTAAATGCATGTTCGGTAAATCGCTCGAACATGACAAGTATTAGTTGTGTTTTCGTGAAATGGCTCAAAAGCTTACAATTGCCCATATTAACACCATCTGAGAAGTGCGAAACTTAACCTTGTGCGACATATAGAAAATCATCGTTTTAGAAAATTGCTTCTATACTTTAAAGACAGGATCAATCTGCCTCCGGGCTTCGTTAGCGTCTCCCCGGTCTATTGACACGCGCAGGCCGTTTGATATGATTGGGCACAGAAGGGTCAATTGATTTTATTTTTGTTATGAAGGAGCCTTTGTATGAACCCATTCGTACGCAGCATCAATCTGTTACTATTCA
>Ga0307380_10000775_pt1 | contig 47926 bp, 54 predicted proteins | sample UN3MG_FD_202239 | JGI IMG/M metagenome (GOLD analysis project Ga0307380, IMG submission 202239) | Soil microbial communities from Risofladan, Vaasa, Finland - UN-3 | ecosystem: Environmental > Terrestrial > Soil > Coastal area > Acid sulfate soil | place: Finland: Risofladan, Vaasa | collected... | reverse complement strand
CAACAACGCCTTGTCGCCACTATCTGCTCGGGCCGTGTCTGAACCCGATCCTCCCGGCACTGAGACATGGCGTAGATCACCCGCCACCACGACCTTCAGGTAATTCCTTTTAAGAACCATCATAAGCCGACAAAAGAGCAAGTCAAGCTTTACTCTGTCCTAAAACAGATGGATATACATGGAGCAAAGTCATCGTTGATTCCATAATCCGTATAATACGAGGCAATATTTTTTTGGAATTTTGTTCGCAATAGTTTTTCGATTAAATCTCGGATGATTGATTCCACATATTGTTCGTGTTTTTTAGATGATGTCAATGTAATTGAAACCCAAGAATGAGCCGTGCCCCTTCCTTGGGTGACAGAGATTTGAAACCCGCGAAGTTTAAGATCGTTGAAAAGCTTTATCTCTTTGAAGAAGGCTCTGATATCTTTGGCTGTCATCTGTGATTTGGGTGTAGACATTGACGTTATCTCCTTGAAAGACCATCTTACTCTAACTTTAGAAATTGTCAAGTCTATGGGTTGACAGGGGAGACTTTCTCCATATGATAGTTGGCCAAGGAGAAGATCTATGCTTCCGAAGCTTAACGACAAAATGATTGAACTTTGTCGTAAGATAGAAAAAATTACGAGGATAGCTGTGAGTGAAATAATAACCCATCAAGAAGACTATATAGAAACGGTTTGTTATTATGTCGAGGCCTATGCAGGCATCTTCCCACATGATGCGGAGGAGGATTTGGAGTTTGAATTTACTTTTGATGATTATATTTACCATATTTTTCTTGCTCATTTAAGTTACAAGAAACAAATGTACTTTTCTCAGGCTGAGAATTTTGACCAAGCATGTATCGATTTTGAAAAAAGCCCATGGAACCCTAAATACTCTAAGAGATCAAACATATTGGAGCTTACAAATTTATTTATAAAGACAGCTAAAAGCCAAAGAGAAGAAAGAGTTGGACGTTATCATGAAGGGTTGGCAGCCATTGCTTTTATCCGTCATTCTTTAGGTAGTGTCTATCATCAACCCCATTACTTCCTCTGTTTGCCATTTATTTTTCCATATCCCGCATTTGACTGCGATAGAGCGGTTCTCAGAAAAACATTGATTCAAAGGAGCTAGATCGTGGAAAAATTTGCGTGGCGAGACAATCTTGATTTCGTGAATCAAGTATTAGATTGGTGGGATAAAGCAGCGAATGCTGAAAGAGACTGGACTCGGAACGTCTATGTGGGGAGGATAGAGGGAGCTATCTACGGTGCGACAGGAAAAGAAGTCCATATATACAACATGGTAGGGATATGCAAGGCATTGGACATCCCATACGAAGATATTGGCAATGGAATGGTTGCGTGGGGAGATGAAGTTGGAAAATCTGATTTATTTACGAATTGAATCTACGAGAAACAGGCCATCTTCTGATGACTACCTTGCCATATGGAAGGCCGTCATCTTTGAATACCACATATTTACTATTAGTATCAGTGTTGGCCCAGCTTACATTCCCTTTACGAGGCCATATACTGAAATGGATTCCACCCAAAAAGACTTTTTTGCCTTCTAGGTCAATTAAAATGCAATTGTTTATTGGTGGATATATCGAGATGGTAGCCGTTATGTTTTCTTTATTACGAACGAAACGACAAAGGTGACAAGTTAGATAAATGTGGTTAAAAGTGGCTTTACTCATTTCGAAATAATTGCAGCAGTCCTTTCTTAACCGGCTTTCTTCTGCGAGAGAGTCGAAAAGCTTGCCTATTTCTTCGGCTTCCATTTGAATCCCCTTAAGATTTGATTTTCTTTTTCTTTACAACATAAGTTCTGTTGATAAATAGGCGGATAGAACCTTCTTTTCCAGCTTGAGCGATAGCCCCTGTGTGCGTCCAATCGAATGTTTGAGAAGGGCCGTATTTAACTAAAAGTTCCCGGCAAACTTCGTTAAACCGTTTTTTCTCTAAACTATATTTTTCCCCTTCTAATTTTTCAATTGCTTTATTTAGGCCAAAATATTTTTGGCCAGTCCATTTTTCCTCTTTTTGGGCACGGATTCTATCTAAATCAAAGGCTTCAAGTGCTTCCTCCTTTGTTGGGATGGATGTGAAGTATAGTCTTCTGGAACCTAGGCAATATTTGAACTTATGGAACTTTGCCTTAGGTTGGATTTCCACGGTAAAGAATATAACTTGTTTCATGGTCAGGAATCCTTAGTAAAGTTTTTTCTGATGACAGCTTTCCCAAAAGGCAAAGAATCATCAATTTGGACAGGGAAATTATCGGTAATTGACGAGTTATATTCAAATAGGATAGTCCCATAAATTCCTTGTAGATCTGTTGTTGTTCTTAGATTTGGATAGAAGCACCCTTTTGCTTCCACTCCTATCACTGCAATAGCCATAAAGGGAGCACTCAAGCTCAAGCTACTTGTTGTGATGGGATCGGATTCTCTAACTGATCGGCAACAAACCCAAGCGGCTTCTTCTACAAGAGCGTCGAAAGTCATTGTTGACATTTGTAAGAAGAAGTGGAATTTTGACAAACTTTCTCTACCTTCCGCTCGGATCGCATTTGCTTCTTTATTCAAGGCTCCTTCGATGGCTGAGAAAGTTGTTTGAAGTTTTTGTTCCCTATAAAATTGTGTATATTCCAGTTGTCTAATGGCTTCGTCTGCTTCTTTGGTACATTGTTTTATAGAATGATTTGGATCTTCAAGGTCTTTGCCACAATAGAAACAGACTTCATATTTTGCGGGATCATCAGAATATTCTGATACTTTTAACTTTTCTTCCATATAGCAGGCACATTCACATAGAGAAAGGTCTTTACCACAATAGGAACAGACTTCTCTTTCGGTAGATATATGAACACAAATAGGACATTCCGGGACTTGTTCTAAATCTTTTTTAAACATTCTTTGGACAAAAGATTTTTCATAATAGTACTGGAATTCAGGTAGTTCCATATTAATTATTCGTACTTTTAGTTTTTCAATGCCTTCTTTCGTTAAGTAGTTCATTGGGAACGTCTCCTTTATTTGTCTTTCTTCTTCTGTTTCTTTAAGAAAATTCACTAAATCGAGTTTATCAACAGCACTCCATAACCATTGTAGTTCTGTGCCTTTTAGAGCCATGTTATTACGGGACCTTTCTAGGCGTTTTACGGAGGATAGCCTTGCCTAATGGCATGTTTATTTTAAGCCGAACTGGAATCTTAATTTGTCTATTGTATTCTACGGATGAGAAACAAAGTTCTCCAATTATGTCGTTATCTGCTATTGGTTGGTTAGCGTATGGTCTAAACCATAGATAGGCAGTTGCGACGACTTTGTATTGGAAACCGGATGCTTTCTGTTCTTCCCATTCTTCGCAGTATTGGTATTGTGTAAGTTTTTCTAATGTTTCTATATACATCTCGTAATGATAATCAAACTGACAGTTATCATTCGCGCATTCTTTATTAGCTGCATCGTAAAGAGACCGAAGTCTGTCCATTTTTATTATCCTTCCAAAAGAGATTTAAGAAAAAATATCTCTTCCCTGATCGCTCTTGTATATTCTTTTTTGCTGGTAGCCCCGCATATCTTGTGATAAGGAGTATTTTTACAAGATGTTTTTCCGGTTTTTCTGTAAACAGGACACTCTATACATTGATAATGATCATTGATGAGAGTTGAAGGAAGAAAATATTTAATACAAAGACCACATGTCGTCGGGCCACCATCAATATAATCTCTGTTTGCGTGTGTCAGTAAAACTCTCCATTTGGCAATACTCATAAGTATTGCTTCTCTATCATCTTTTGGTTCTGGGCCAGTGTATATGAGTCTTTTGGTCTCCGTTTCTGGATCGTTTTTAATCCTAAAAAATTTCAAATATGGGCTAATAAGGTCTTCGATTCTTTGACTCATGGCTTCTCCTTAATACAGCTTCAAATGTCCAGTTACCGGATCAATTTTCTCGCTGTAATCAGGACCGATAGCTAAGCAGGTATTAGTAGGAACACCATCAAATTCGGTTAATCCAGCATCGGTAATTAAATTAACAACAAGGCTTGCTTCAAGTGCTTGCTTCTGGATGGCCAGTAATTCCTGTTCGTTTTCCACCTGAAGACATATCTTGGTAAATTTGGTATTGATCCATTCTATTTCTGCGGGAGAAAGTACAGGAGGTAATCCGGAACTATGAGATTGTCTTACAATATTAGACAGGAAAGCAATAGAAGCATGGCTTCCTTGGGCGATTTCTTTCCCTCGCCTCATATTTAAGTCTTTTCGAATGACAATTACTTGTTTAATCATTGCTCCTCTTCCTTATACGTCATGTACATCTTTGCCCCAATAGCCGGAATTACTCATCTTCCATTCTTGTTTCCAAGACCATTTATCCAAGGCATACTTCTCAAATTCTTCCTTGCTGATTTCAACGGTATCCGATTGATGCATTTCGAGCATTTTGAGTGCTGTTTCATATTCCTCAAGATGGTTCTGAGGTCTAAAAATGTTTATGTCCACATTTTCTGGTTTGGTACGGGCAGCCGCTTGTTCGGTTAGTTTGGCAGCTTCTTCAGCCATCGTTTTCCAATAGCCTTCTACGGCTAGCTCATACTGTTCAAGGTGAGTCTTTTTGTTTTTTTGGACAAGTTCAATCAGATCGGTCTTTTTGACGAGGATGTTCTTCATGCTACTCTCCTTAACTGAAATCCTTCGTAGAGTTTACTTTACACATCAGATAAGTCAAGCTATATTATATAGAGTCTTGCGTTGACAGCAAAGGGAATAGTGGTAAGTTTTTTGACTGCGATTAATCATTCTTTCCACGCCAAATCGAGAAGTTCTCTTTTTGTCAGGATCATTCTGTCTGTTTCTATATCGTATTCAGGAACGTATCCCAATTCGTTAATTTGAGCCATAACATCAGTCCAAAATTCTTCTAATGCTTTTAGTTGAATATCTGGAGTACCCTTATTTTTGATAGTCATAGATATGCAGAAGTCCATAGCCTTCTTCAGTTTTACAGCTTGCCGAACTTGTCTTGTCCTGTTTTTTGCAAGTTTAGAAAGTTCGACAAACATGTCCAGAAGAGCATAGGCTTCTTCTCTGCCTTGATCTGGTTGAAGAAGATTGTCTATCCAAGAAATGTCTGGGCAGATAATGCTTCTCAATGTATTGTAATCGAATGACTTGTTGTTCATTTTCTGTCTCCTGCAAAGATAGTAGCTGATAACAAACGGAAGTCAATACCCTTATTTCATTTTTTCTGGTATAGCACATAAGGCTCACAATGTTCTAAATGTTTATTCCAGTTTACAATCTCCTTGATGGGTTCCTTTTTTTGTTCCAAACCAAACACCTTTAATATAGCTTGAACTAACGCAAAAATATTGCGAAGCAGCCGCAATAATTTCTGCCTCTGATTGGGAGAATTTCATGCTTTTTATGGGACAGAAATTGAATATTACTTCTCCCTCTTTCTTGAGGAGACTATTAATTTCGCGGAAGAGCCAATTTATTCTATCAAACGAAGGTTGTACCTGAACAACATTAGACATGAGAATCAGATCATATTTTCTGTCACAAGCAAAAGGATCATGTATCCCTAATGTAAAATTTTCGCCCACATCATGAGCGGTAACATTAAATCCTCTCTTTTTTAGAAACTTTGTCCAGATAGCTTTTTTACCAGCACCATAATCCAGAATAGAAAAATCCTTGCATAAATGTGATGTTCTAAGAAAGAGTTGTAATACTTTAGGAGTTCGGGTAGCCCACGGGCCTTTATCACGGCAAGTTCGATTCATTTTCTTCAATTCATATTTGGTATAAAACATGGTTTATTCTTTCCAAGTTTCTGTGTGTTCCTCCCAACGCATCCATAATAAAGAATTGGCATAAAATTTATCTGCTTTGTCTAAGTCAGTTTGGGAGTCTCCTAAATCATCCCATGCAAATATTTGAAATCTGGCAATATGTTTCCTTACCCATTGTGACATGGGATTTATTACTCTCCAAGGATAGTCACTATCATGGGACCATATCCTTGGTTTCTGTGGATTAAGCCAATAAATAAGGACTGGTCCTTCCTCATGGTCGAATACATGGTACTCGAAATGATCTTCTGTACCCGGACAAATTGGGGGAACTTCCTTAAAATTCATCTCTTTGTTTCCTCAATTGCAAAATGCTCTTCTACCATCTTTCTAGCAATGCTGGCTATCTGCGGGAAACCCTCAATGGGAGACAGTGTTTCCCGTTCTTTGTTCCAAAGTTCGTTTACTTTGGTAGCTAGTTCAATGGATTGGCTATCCATGACTACTCCAATATAGTTTCCAAAGTGCAAGGTTCTGAAGCAAAAACAATGTACTCTGTCAGTTGATTATCAAAAGCTAGAACTTTGGTTGTAGTATCCAAAGCCTCAATCAGGAAGCCTTCGTCAAGTAGATACGTAATTTTCCTAGATAAGGCTGTTGCACTAACCAGTAATACAAAGGCTTGTGTTATTAGCTGCAAGCCGGTAATTGGCACCACTCCTGAAGAGTTTATTAAATGGTAAAGTTTTCCTTTCACATCTTTTGTTAGCTTAATTATCAAAGCTTTGGGTTTAGAGGGTAATAAATCAACTCCTCTGCCCTTCTCTGACGGAGTATGCAGCGGACTATAGAAGCCACCAGCACCAGAGAAGCCAGAGAAGCCAGAAGTACCGGAGCATCCGGAGGAACCAGAGAAACCTGTAGGACCCGTAGGACCTGAACAGCCAGAATATCCAGAATATCCAGAATAGCCCGAAGTACCTCCACCCATTCCTCGGGCGGCAACAATACCTCTTAAACAACTCCCGCCAATACGGGCTGACTTCATAAGTGGGACTTCAATTTCTTTTGTGGTTTTTCCAACCACTTCACCCACAAGAACGAATGATGTCTCTTGGCAGAGGACACCAAATTCTAAAGAAACATCGGCCAACGGAAGGTTTATTTTAGGCTCTTTCCTTCCGTAACCGTAACTTAAATCACTTTCCATTTGGCTAATAACCAATCCTCCCACAATTGGAAGGATATCAAAGTCGTCCATAGAGACCCGAGAGATATTCCATTTATCTTCTTTGTCAGAACTGAACTTAATATTAGCGTCCTTCTGTGTAGTTAGCCCACCAAAAACGTATGGTCTACAAGAAGGAATATTACCCCCAGAAAGCCATTTTACATGATCTGGACTGGCTTGAATCTGTGGGCCTTCATGTTTGTAAGAAAGTCTAATTATGTGCTTTATTGCATCAAAAGATTTCTCGAAATCTTCTCCCGAGTCAACACAAATAGCTTCGCCACCACTTCGTGAACAAACTTCGTCCACCAAAAACTGATTATAACTGCTGGATATAGAAACAATATGAACGGGCCTTACTTCTAGTTCTCCTTGAGTAAAAATGTCTCCATCAACCGCTCCATCAGTAACAATGAAGAGACAGGAATTATCCAGTTTCGGCTTCTGTATAGCAGCGGAGGAGAAAACAAGATTCATTTCTGTTCCACCACTGGATGTGTCCGAAAGCATGGCTTTCGCCAAACACAGATTTCTTGGGCTTGCTTCAACAGATTCCTTGGATAACCAAACAATGGTGCTATGGAAAGTGCAGAGGTTAAATCTGTCTGTCGGTCTAAGGGACTGGAGTATTTCAAGGGCTTTTCGATCTGCGATATTTCTAGGATCTGTATTATTTCCAACATAACCCATTGACCCAGAATGATCCACAGCAATCAAAACTTCCACGGGATCATCCGTTCGTTTTTCGGTTGGAACAACCAAACCGGCAAAAGCTTTTGTTCCATTTGGAGTAAATTGTTCGAATACATAGACTCTATTCGAATCTTTTTTATCAACCTCAGGAAGCCATTCAAGAACAACATCGTGATCGGGGACAAAACTCTTTTTAATATTAAATTTCTCTGATCCAGCGGATTTGCTGCCGTCTTTTCTACAATGTGAGAACTGAAGATTTATCGAAGCTTTGTAGAGGTCTTTGTCATCAGAAACTTTGACTTTTGGTTTCTTAACTTTGATGGCTTTTTCTTTGGGTTCGTTGTTCGAATAGACACTTTCTGTCATAACGGTAGTGGGGAGAGTAAGCGAGAATTTCCCGAAGCGGTAAGGGGCAATTCCCGAAATATATGTCGATACAATGACTGTTTGTCCGGGGACGATCCCGTTAATTTTCAGAGCAAGAACAGTTGGAGAGGATTGAGAAACCAAAGAAGCTTGCCTACCTTCTGCCTTGGCTTGCTCATATTGCTCTTTAGCCTTCTCTTTCCTTTCAAGAGAGGCTTTCAGTAGTTTATCTCCAAATCTTACGGTGACATTATTAACCACCGAATTATATGGGACTGGGAAAGAGTATTCTGCTTCTAGAATATCTTTGCAGGTAGACGGGATCTCAAACTGTTGGACAATGCCGATATTGAACATTGGTCCCACAACTCGTCCAGCAAAGTCAATGTGTTTTAAAGGACACTTTTCTTCTTTTGTGTTTTCACCATCTGGAAGAACGACGAAATTGGGAACCTGTTTCGTCCCCTCTAAAGAATTACGATTAATAAGCATGGCTCTCTCCTTGGCTTGTCGCATTGTAGGGGATAAAAAAATATTTGCAAGACAAAATATCTTTCCCGAACACTGCGAGTAACTATCAATGTTTATACAAGGCTTATTTCTGGCACCAGATATTTTTAGAAAATATTTCAAATGTGTTAAAAGATAAATGTGTTATTTCTGACTATGAGGCCCCTTCTGTGTCATTCTTTTGAGTAGCAATTTTCCGTATGGCACAGAAGGATCTGAGTAAATCAGATAGCCCGAATCTTCTCCAATATCAAGCCATTTTTCGCAGAAAGCATCAAAAGTTGGTGTTATTCTCAATACAGCCTGAGGCTCTCTGTGTAATATTTCTGCAATCCTATTTGAATATTTGAGATGAGTACACAAGAACAGATGTGCATTGATTATTTTGGGTTCAAAGATGTCCTCTTCCAGCCATTTTTCTTTCTTTCGAAAATCCATTATGGTTCTTTCGTTGGCGTGAAAGAACCAAAGATATCTTGTCGGGTCATCTTTACAGATTTCTTCGTAGATGGTATGAAGAACTTTTTGGAAAATGAGCATGTCTTATCCTATCATGTCCCACTTACTTTTTTCGCCACCTTCTTTGGGAAGCACATTGATGGTTACATTCATTTTAGAGAAGATGGCATCCAATAATCTTTGTTGGACATTTTGTCCTGACTCTGACTCTGACTCTATAGCAAATGAGTAAACAGCAATCCATTTTTCATGTGGTTCATGGATATAAAAAAAGGAGATTTCTGGATTTGATTTATCACGTTGAAAAGTAAAAGATATACCAGCTTTTGCGAAGCAAAGACACATAGCCTCTCTTACCCGAGTATTTAGACACGTTACTTTTTGATGATTTGGGAAAGTAGCTGTATCGAAAGGAATAGTAATCATAATTTTCTCCGACAGGAATAATACCAACGAATATCAGATAGTCAACCTGTTTTATGAAACAATGAAAAAGTGTTTTATTTTTAATAAGGAAAGTTTTAAAATTGGACGTATAATAACAATGTTTCTGTTCAATAGTCCCGGTCTCTCTCTCCTTTCTCCGGGCCTAGTGCCCTGCTTCATGCAGGGCATTTTTATTTAACAAACCTTTTTTTTCGCCCCATTTTAGCCACGCTGCGGTCATCTTTGGAATATCTCCCCAATCTGTTTTGTGAACAGGACATTCTTTGGATATTTTCTGCAAAGCAAAAAACCAATTAGCAGGATTTTCACAACAAAAATCTTCTAGGATAAAAGGAAGTACTTCCTCTCCCATTTCTATAATTTCTTCGTAAGCAGGATGAGCGATAATGTATCTGATTCTAGAAAAATCACTCGTCTCTTCTTTCCATTGATTCTTTAGTTTTTCAAATTTTTCCCTGATGGGGGAAGTACCGTCCATTGACTACACTCCTTCTCCTTTGTCCCTATGGTTGGGGATTATATGTTATTTTCACAGACATGCAAGGAGAATCAGACATCTTGACTTTATTCATAGATACGGTATAATGTCTTGGTGGAGAAACGGTTATGAAAATTTTCTGTTGTTCTGATACACATGGTGAGATTCCCTTGTCCCCATACGAGGTGGAATCCTTTTGTCATGCTGGAGACCTCTACAATTACTTAGGGAAAAAAAACTACGGAGTTAGTGAACAAGATTACGCTAAGATGAAGAACCACCGGGGGCTTGTTGAGTGGAAACAGAGGGTTCCTTATCCTTGCTACTTCGTCAAAGGCAACCATGACTGCTACGATCTTTACAAAGTCATGGACCAAGATATCTCCGAAAAAATAGTGCAGATAGCCGATGGCCTTCATTTGGTGGGTATAGGATGGTCTGGTTCAATGTACTATGATTTGCCTTTAGAAAGAAACCTAATCCCCATTTGTGAACGCTTGCTTGATCAAGCTGTGGCTCAATTGAAACAAGGAGATCACACTATCATTCTATGCCATTTCCCTCCATATTATTCTTTTTATGGACAATACAATGAAGGCTTTTATTCAAAAACTATGACAAAATTTGTCGAAGCTTTACGTCCTTTGGCTGTTATTCAAGGCCACTTACACCGTTTCCATGGACAGGCTTTTTCTCATGAGGGAACCCTTCTTTGTTTTCCGGGTCCCAAAGGGATGATTTTAGAAGTGGATGGAGAACGGGTAACAGCTAAACGATATCAGCCAGCGGAAAAACCCGATAAAGCTCCGTAATCTTATCCAAATGGAAACTTCGGAAGTCGCTCTTGGGCATATGCTGCTTACAAGAAACGTATTTCTTTCCTTCTGCACTTGTTTTAATCTCGATTGGTGTAACGAACCGAGTTGATTCTCCGTCTTCCTTCTCATAGGAAAGTACCAGAAGGTGGCCAAACTGAATGGCTCTCTGAATGGCGAATTCTCTTTTTTCATTCTCTGTCATGGCTTTTCTCCTCAACTTTCATTGTTCATTATACAGCTTTTAACACTTGCTCCAACCACAATCTGCACAAGTTACACAACCTTGGTTCCTAATTAGATTTGTGCTTCTACATTTTTCGTTCTTACACTGATCTCCAGTAACTTTGGTTCCGTCTTTGACATACTGCTTTAATGCTCTAGCCATGCAGGAGGTAAACCCGCCAATCCCTCCGTCTACCTTCTCGCATTGATGGATTACGAAAGCGACATTTGCTCCATGCCGTAGAGACGTAGATACGAGTCGGCTAATGGCCCCTTCTTCTGGCGTAATTACTTTGTGAATACTTTCGACTAGGACATCTCCTTTTACAGAAAGCATTCGGTAATATCCGCGTTTTACTTTTTGAATAATGCCAGTATTTTCTTTGGGCTGATCCTCTCCTTCAATTGCAAAAACTTCATAAGGCTTTCCATCCATTAGTCCGACAAATACTGTGTAATATTTTCCTTTACATTTGAAGCGGTATACATCACACGGAAGGTCTTTAGGACGTTTAGGAGCATTATGATATTGGAATTCTTTGCTTCTTTCTTCTTCTTGTTTCTTCTCAATCAAGACGCCTGTGCGGCAATTTTTTCTGTAAATTGTAATACCCTTGCAGCCAGCTTTCCACGCTGTCTCGTATATCTCCTGAACCTTTTCGACAGAAACATTTTCTGGAAGATTGACTGTTGAGGAAATTGAATGATCAACATGGTATTGTGCGGCGGCTTGGATCTTTACTCGATTAACCCAATCTAAATCTTCGGCACAGGCTCCAAACCAAGGTGAGTCTTTAAGGCAAATATCGTTACACGGTGATGTGTCTCCCGTTTTATTAGCCATCCCCGTTACTTTCATCCATTCTAATGCCTTTGGATGATAAACAGAAAACTCTTGCCATGAGTCCCCAGTGGGATCTACGAAATCTACTCTAATATCTTTGTCGTTCGGATTGACTTTCTTTCTTCTAGTGAAACTTATCATAAATAAAGGTTCAATTCCAGAAGTTGTTTGAGTCATAATAGATAATGAACCCGTAGGAGCAGTTGTATTACAGGCAATATTCCGTCGTCCATATTTCTTCATGTCGGCTAGAATCTGGTTGCCTTTAATGACATGGTTGTTCCCCAAGTCAACTTCGTCATCTTTGAATCTGGCTAAGAATTCATTGTTCTTTTCTTTTTCCCAGTTCCAAACTGAGAAAGGACCAATTTCCTTTGCCATCTCAATAGAAGAGTAGTACGAACCAAACTTAAGAGTTTTGTAAATTTTGTCAACCATCTCAATTGAATGCCTTGATCCATATTTAATTCCAAAAGCAGCCAATGCATCACCGAAAGCCGTAATACCAGTTCCTGTTCTACGTCCACGGGAACAAGTGTCTTTGACTTTTGTCCACCAGTCTAATTCTGGTTCTTTGATGTAAGCAGGTTCGGGATCACTCTTGACTTTAGCAATGATTTTACTTATTGCTTCGATTTCTAGATCAATCAAATCGTCCATTAATCTTTGACATATTACAACATCATTAAAGAACATTTCGTAATCGAAATAGGCTTTCTTCGTGAATGGGTTCTTTACATAACTGTAGAGATTCTGGCACATTAATCTACAAGAGTCGTATGGAGGCAAGGGGAGTTCGCCGCAATTTTGAGTATTAATGAATATTTTATTTCCATCTTTCTCAAATTCACCTATGAAATAATTATGAAACTCCTCAACTGTGCCATTGTAAACATCTTCATTCCCTATGTGTTTTACACCTGAAATCATAATTTCGCCAAGTTCTAGAGAACCCATTTTTTTTACAATAGTGTTAAGGATATTTGGATTCTTTTCGGAACTTAACTGTTCTACTGTCTTTATTGAACCATCTTTTAATTTGAATTTATGATTTGCTGTAGCTCTTATTATATCTCTACCTTGAAAAGAGACTTCATAGACAGGAACATTTTTAGCTGTCAATCTTGGGGTGACCATTTTCCTAATAACAATTTCCCGATTATTATTGAGACAATACACGTCTACAGACTTCCCTTCTTCTGCTAGTTTTTTAATAGTAACAGGAGCCCTTCCATCAGCAACGTAAACAAGAGTATCTCCAGTTAAACAAGGATTCGTAGCTATTGTTTTGAAGCCAACGTCGGCATAGGAATCCGCTGGACTGAATCGAATAATATTATCCCAGAAAAGGATTCCCGGTTCTGCCATTGCATGAGCGTTCTCTACAATCTCATTCCAGACTTTTCTTGCAGAGACTTTTTTGGACACAACTGGGAAAGGCTGGTGAAGGACTTCTGCACTTTCTTTATCGACCGGCCAACGCTGTTCGTAATCCTGATCTTTTTCGACGGCTTTCAGGAATTCATCAGAGAAACGAATTGATATGTTTGATCCAGTAACTTTTTTCAGATCTCTCTTGATCTTGGCGAATTCCAAGACTTCTGGATGATGAATGCTTATTGTGGTCATAAGAGCGCCACGCCGACCGCTTTGGCCTACTTCTCTGATAGTATTTGAGAATCTTTCCAAAAAAGGAATTATTCCCGTAGATGATCTGGCCGCATTTCGCGTAGGTGTCCCGCACGGGCGTAAATAAGAAATGTCAGTGCCTACGCCGCCCCTTCTTTTAGAAACCTGTGCTATTTGATGATCTGTGTGAAGAATTCCACCGTAGGAGTCCAAAGGGCTATCTGCCACATAACAATTAGAGAGGGAAACAGTTTGAAAAATGTTTCCTATGCCGTACATGGGGCTTCCTGCGGGTATTATCCGATGAAAGCCTTTGAGGTATTCAAATATTTGTTCAGCGGTCAATGGGGCTTTAAATTTCTTTTTTTCTATTCGTGCAAATTCTTTGGCAATTCGCCAATGCATATCATTCGGAGTTTTTTCCCGAAGGTTCTGATCAAGATCCCTAAGAGCGTATTTACTTAGGAAAACCTTTGCGGCTAATTCATCCCCGTTAAAGTACTCTGTACTGGCCTTAAGTGCTTCTTCTTCGGTGAAAATTGTTTCTTTTGACATGTATCCTCCGGTGTGTTGAAAAGCCTAATCCGAATTATTGGTTTTTCTTCCGACACAAACCTTCTTTTGGCGGGAAAAAACTTTTAACAATCTCACATCTCTTTATCATTCCTCACGATAGAAGAAGAATAAAGTTGACTCCCCCGAGTCATTTCATTCATGATGCGAATTATACGTAGAGATCGTTCCGTAAAATCAGATTAAATAAAACATATTTCATTATTTTTGGGCAAATTTACATATTGATTTTACCCAGAGAGCAGCTTGTGTTGGAGAAGAGTAGAAGCTTTGAATATCACTGATAACTACAGAAGGATTAGTACCTAATAGATATTGTTTGGTGACAAATTTAGGGCTTCGATAGAAAGAACCATTTGATTCATTGTGTTCCCCTAGCCCAGCATCCATGTCTATTGTCACTTGTCCTCTATATTGTCTTATGAACTGCATTAATGTGCGAATTTGTTTTTCGGTTGGAGCTTTGCGAATATCGATAGATCCACTTTCTGGCATTATCCTGATAGCCCCACCCGCGATAAATTGCTGCATTCCTTTGAGGCCACCTTCGTACCGTTCTGTTCCAATTTGCCGATGGTCAAAGGATCTCTCTCCTGAACCTCCGCTCATGTCCAACATGCCGCCATTGGGGAATATGTAACCTGCTAATCTAAAGTCAGTGGTATAACCCTTCTCACGTACTAGGGATTGAATGTGTTTTTCGTGGGGAGTTAGTTGTCTTCTGGGTTTCTTAGGGTTAAGGTTTAAAACTCTCTTTACAATTTGAGCCTGATCCTCTTGGATAGGCTTTCCACCAAAGGTTTTAGACATCAGTTGCTTTGTGTCTTCCCAACCTCTGCGTTCATAACCCATTTTTCTCAATAAGTCGTTTATTCTCTGCCATTGAGGCTGAGTTATCAGGTCAGGATTTTGAAGGACAATCTGACCTTGGTCATTAATCGTGACAGCAGGCATATTAGCTCAAATACACCAAAAATTCGTATCTTCCGCTTTCCATTTTATGCCATGATGTAATCAGTAAAGAATTCTTAATTAGTTTACCCTGTAATGCGAGATGGTAATTAGCTTTACCGGTTCTACCAGTGAGAATGACGCCCGTCAGAACTGTCCCATCAATGTCTAACATGGTTATGCCATTACTTTTTAGAAGTTGCTGGACCATACCCAAAGGAATGCTGTCGTAGTACGTAGATGAATCATGTGTAGAAATTGCATTTAGAGATTGGTTAATTTTATTTTTAAGATTAGCAGGCAGAAGAATCTCTTCTTGATGTGGAGGTGGCTCGGTAGTTGTGTTCATTTGAAGTTCCATTGCAACCTTAACCTTGTATTCTTGTTGCTCTGGGGTTTTCTTTAGGGAAGCTTCAAGGGCTTTCCATAGGCAACCTTCTTTGTTATCAGACTTCTTGAACATGACATGTCTCCTAGTTAGGGCTATCCCTTTATACAGAAAAGGGGGATACGATTCCTCTGTTTGACTTGTTCGCAGAATGTGGTTTGCTATAGTCAGGAGGAAAGGTCATGAGACTGGCTATCTTCTTGATCCTGCTGACTTTACCTGCTTTGGCCGCAGAAAAACCTTCAAAACCAGCTAAAATTATCAAGGTGGAACTTCCCAAATACGATCCCTCTGAATGGGTGATCCCAAAGGTAGAAAGAAAGTGGAATTTGCCTTATCCGATTCCCAAACTGATGCCTGTTAAAAAGCCACCTATATGTGGGTTTCCAAAGGCAGAAAAACCCTCGATGCCTATTAAAGGGCCACCTACATGAGGGTCAACCAATAAGCCCACAGGTTGTGGGTAAGGAGAAACATCAATGATCATTCCTCTGTTTGGAGGAGACAATACGTTTGAGCTTGAATTTCACAAATTCCTTGAGCAGAACGAAGATACGTTTATGCGTTTACATGGTTTCTGTGTGGCCAAAATGGCCAAAATAAATGATAAAAATAGAATAATCAGCTATAGACAGGATGGGTACGAAGTATTTTTGACAGATGGGTTTACAGAATATCCACAACTATACAAATCAGTTGGAGGTATCAAACGATTCTTGTCTAGGCATCCCGACTGGATTTCTGCTTACTGGATAAGCGACATGATCCATTCTAAACCACTTTTAAAATACGTGGATCTTAAAAACAGATTCCCCGGTTCTCCAAGAAGATAATCCGTATAATCCTCAGAAGGTTTGAGGGTTCAAAAATGTCTTCCTTTAGATATATTGCAGACAGGGTTAAACGCACGATAGGTAATGAATCGGACTTTTCCATAGAGGGAGGACTTGACTCTGAAGTCATAAATCCAGCAGCCAAATTCTCTCCATTAACACGTTTCGTTATCAATATATCTAATCCAATTCAAGCCGAACAGGTGATAGCTGCTGCCGGGAGTAATAAAGGATATGTTTTGCGGGATGAATCCGGTGGGTTGATTGTGTTGACGACGAGTGAAGATAACTCTAAGCTTTTTTATAAAAGTCTCTTAGATATGAACGGTTTGTCGTTTATTCAAAAACCGTGTGATCTATTTAGCAAAGACGGAGTTCGTGCCGAAGTTGTCTCAGTACAAAACGGGACAATAGTATGCAGAGGGAGAGAAGGTGTTTTCACTGCATCAGTTGACAAAGTAATCTTTGATCAAAAACTTGGGTATTATATTATTATGGAAACTATTAACGAGAAAGAAGCGAAGAAGCGAAAAAGATTAGCTAGAGGTGTTGATAAAAAGAAAAGAGAAATAGAAGAGCATCTGGGGAAAGACAGGTTCGATCTTCTATGACCGATAATGAATATCGTCAAATTATTAAATTATTTCAAGCTGGGATACTCTCAAAGAAAACTTTTTGGGAAAAAATGGGAATATCTGAAGCCCTTAATACCGATGAAGGCAGAGTTGCCCTCGCTCAAGCAATGGTTGAACCCATCCGTGCTAACTTCTCCATTTTTAATGAGTTCAGAGAAAGAAACAAATTATTACAGAAAGAAAAAGAAAGACAAGAAATAACACAGACGACCGGTAGGTTTGATCTGATTTAACTTCTTCTGTTCTGGAGAGAATTTCCAGAGGTCTTTAGCGGGTGGGTGGGTGGTTCACTCGAAGGTCCACGCCTATCATTTAGCGTATTCAAGATTAAGTCTGCACAAGTGCAATAACAGGCTCCCTGTTCAAAATGACACTTGATTAGGATAAGACCTTGTGGTAAAGTGTGCTACGAAGGGGAAGGGACTATGGATATAGAGCAACAGATAGTAGATGCAATTGATCAGTTCGTCAAGCTGCATCATTCGGATGCCAAGGCGAAGGGACAGACATTCAATACTCTAATTGTAGAAATGTCGAAGATGACTTTTAACCTAATCTCTTCTGGATCGAATATGGCTATGGACAAGTCCAAGGCTAATTTGGCTTATAGAAAATATATGGGGTCAAAAACGAAACTAGGCTTCCCATTTCCCAAACCAGACGCATTGTTAAGCATCCCGTATCAGGGAATTAACTGGGAAACTTTTGTTTACTTTGATGATAAAATGAAAGCCCTCAAACTCAGGCTTTCAATTGTTCAGGTTGTTCGCGGGGAAGTAAGTCTTTAAAAGTTCCAGTCCCCACTGTTTGTTTCTTTCGTTTCTTTTTTCTCTACTTGAGAGACAAGGTTTGTTGTAACAGGAGTTGTTGCAACTTCCGGATTGGTCATTCCTAAAATTTCATAGAAGTCGTCTTTGACAGCTTTACGAGCCATTTCAGTAGTTAGTTTAATCTCTGGAATCGGAATACAATGAAGTTGAGTAACTTGTTCCAATAAGGTGCCCTCAACCAATTCTTTGACTCCGAACTGAGAAGCTAGATCACTTATTGGAGCTAATTCATTGTATCCAAAAAAGTAAGACATTTCTTCCCAGAAGCAGCCCTTTTCTGTAGCCTTATTTCCTCGCTTAAATGTTCTGACATCTTTCTGTGGCTTCCATCCAATGAGGATAGCTTTATTAATTTCCTCATTAAATAGGGCAAAAACAAATATATCGGCCTTGTCTATTTCTTCTTCACAGTTAATTGTAAATATACTTGGGGACATTGTGTATTTGATTTCAATTCTCTTTCCATCTATAACCCTAATGTTGTTATGTGATGGGCCAGCGTCGAAAGCAACGTCTAGGGACATGGAAAGAGCTATATCGCAAGCAATTCTTCGTTTCAGAATATCTTCTCCGATAAATTTAGCTGCATTCTTTTGTCTACTAGGTACTACATATTCGATGAGAGTACTAATCGCAGCACGATAAGCAATTTCATTGTTTACACCTTGTGGGTTTCCTGCCAACTCAATGGCTTTTGACTTGAAAAAATCAATGGCTTCTTTGGGCCAGTCTTTTTTCATTTCTTCAAATTGTTTTTTTGTCAAAGAAGAAGATCTGTAACGGAAAAGACCCGTCCTCAATCCTCTTTCAAGATTAATTAACTCTTCGCTAACTTTCTCTTTATGAAGGTTTTTGTACTGCTGTTCGAAGTGGTAAATCATGAGTTTCTTCTTTTCCCAATTTCAGAGGCCAAGGTAATTGTCATTTCCAATGTAATCTTGGGCATGACCGACAACACATTATCCGACACTTCCGATGAAACTTCAACGTATTTTTGGCCACTTTTGCTTCTAAAGAAAGCAATAATATCCAGCAATTCTTCGGCGGAAAAGTGGCGAGAGTAAATCGGAAGCATGTAAGGTGCTATTGTAGTTTGTTCCAGTGTATCATCAATGATTTTTAACTTTTCTTCTTCTGTAAAACCTTTGATGGGAGCCAGTTCCAGCTTGGCAACCGTTTTGAGATAGTCCTTCATAACTTTTCCAAGGTTAGAAAGTTTTAATATTTTTTCGACCATAGGAAGTGTTACTTCAGCTTCGCTCTTGGGCATGATTAATTCTCCGATCCCGGATGATACCGTAGTTTTTGGCTAAGTCAAGGTTACTACGAATCACTATTTTCGAAATAGTTATTTAACATTTTTATGAGATAATTGAAAATCTTGGTTTGTAAATTCTTTATCTAAAAGGGTTTAGAATATTTTTAAAAATACTTGTAGATATTACGAGTAACTCTTAGTATTATTGTTGAGAGTTACTAACAGTGTTGGGAGACACAAAATGGAACTGCTGGAATTAATCAAGGTAACGAAGGCACTTTTGATGACCAAAATGCCTAAAGCGTTATCCGACATAGATGTCTCCACTATTCGTTACTATGATCGCATGGGCCTTTTGAAGAAGGCTGAGCGAAAAGGAAGAAACAATCATTACAGCACAGAGCACCTTCTTCAATTGATAATGATAAGGCTTTTTCAGTCTGAAGGCTATAGTTTATCTCAAATAAAATACGAGTTGACACATCGCTCTGCTAAAGAGCTTTCTAAGACCTTGTGCATTAACGAGGATGTGATTAGATTGGCTGCATCCAACGTTTTGAGAAAAGAAAAAGAACTCCTTGAACAGGAAAGGGAAACAGAAATGGAAGCCACAAAACAGGACGTTTGGTCGAAGGCCACTACGAACGCAACGAAAAATTGCCAAGTAGAAGTTACTGATTATCAGTCAATGAGTGCAGTCAAAGACTCTGTTCTAGTCGGGTCAGTTTTTGCTTTCATCAAAACTGATAATAAAGAGTTAGCGGAAACCGTTCATAAATGTCTTTATGGTCAGAAGAGTGATGGAGAAAGTCGTCGGGCTTCCATCTTTGTTTCAAATACAATAACTCTGCCCGGAGCAGTAGTTAAAAGCAACATAGAACGATCCGTGGTTGGTGCAGTAGTTGCAGACAAAGACATTTATCAAGAAGGCGAAGTTTCTAAAATTTTTGTTTTCTTCCCTGAAGCTAAAGGCGAAAATGTAAATGTTCTTGTTAAACTTCAGGCAGTTCACATAGATCAAAATAACATTAAATTGGATGACAACGGGTGTGGTTTCTTCAGGGTTCCTGTTATGGCAGCCGGAAGATATGATATTGTTGTTTCTAATGCCAAAGGTTCTATTGATTGTAATTTTGAAACGACTCGTTACGAACTGGCTCCGTTCGTTGTTTCAGCTACTTGCGGAAAGACTGAAAAGGCTTTCCAGACTAAAATTAATGTTGAAAAATATGGAGTCCCTTACGTTGGCGAAGCTACGGTTTCCATCTGTGAAAATGGAATCGTAAAGATCAAGAAGGACGTTTCTTTCAAAAAGGGAGTTGCGTCAGTTGAATGGGATTTGACTCTGATTCCCGATGGCCAACTTTCAGTTCTCGTTGCAGATAAAGAGGATCAGAAACTTGTCTCTGCTACTCCGTTGACCGGTTCCCAAAAAGCTGAAAGAGAAGACACGGAAATCAGTCATCTTGGGACAGTAACAAGTATGTCCATGATCCCTTCTGGTGGATCAATTTTTAGCCGTGGATTATATTTCCATGGTTCAAAGAAGAATAATTGTCCGGTAGTTTTAAAATCCTGCGTAGCCAATAAAGTTGAACTGAAATTTGAGGAAGACGCTAAAGAGGTTTGTATAGTGATTTATGACCCAATCCGCAAGACTCATAAATCCAATGATATTGCTTTTGTTAAAGCTGGAAGTACACAAACGTTTGAGTTCTCTTCGGAATTTGCGGTTGTTCACATCGGCTGTTTCTTACGGGACGAGCCGTGGGAAGGCCATGCTCTTGTAAGCAAACCTTGTAATCAGGAAATTAAAATCAAGGTTGATCCTTCGGTTGAGCCGGGAAGCAAACTGAAAGTTCAGATTTCTTCCAAGAAAACGGCCAGTGTCCTTTTGAAGATTTGTGACAAACGGGTAAGATCCATTTACAACCCTCTTTCGAAGATAGCTTCTTCATTGAAGAGACACTTTAATTTGTTTAATAGTTTGAGAGTTGGAAGAGCCGTCCACCCAGCATTACAGGATCGTTATGGTCACATTCATGGGCTTTCTGGGTATTCTGGTGTTTCTGGTTTTTCTGGTTTTTCTGGTATGGCTTTTTCTGGTATGGCCGGTCCAAATGTCCCGCGAGGAATGGATGAAGCACGTATAATGCGTGGAGCATCAATAGTTGCCAGATCTTCTAAATCAGCTAAATATACAAGCAGTTACTTGGCTAAACCACAGTCTCTTGAGACTTTTGGTTGGTCATCTGATCCCTATGGAAATTCTAGCGTAAAAACTTTCTTATCATCTCCTCAAAATAATGATGTTGTTGCTCAAGCTTTTGCCGATGGGCAAAACTCTGCTTTCTCAATGCTTGCCGATGCGATGGCAGAACCTACGAGGCATTCGTTAGAATACAACGGCGTGGTTTCTCGTCAAACGTTGGATAAAACTGATGGTCTAAGTTACGAAGCTGAAATTGAACTAAAGCAATCAGAATCTTTGGCTAATAACCCATCTATTTCTACACGCAAAGCGGTTCAGGATAATCTCTACTGTGAATTCATCACAGTTGATAAAGAACGCACAATAGAGATCAAATTACCTGACGTTATCGGTGTCTTTGATATCAAAGCTTTCTTTGTTTCGGATCAATATAATTGGGGTGAAACTTCTTCTGAAGTCAGAGTTGAAAAAGCCCTTTATATCGAGCCGCTAATTCCCAAAATTGCTCACCAAGATGACGAAGTACAGTGTCGTGCAGTTATTATTGGGGCAGATGAAACTGTCAAAACTGAACTTATTGTCAATGGTGCTGATCTTACTAAGTTTGATAAAACATGGGTTGGTAAGAACTTACATCTGAGATGGATGGCAGTTCCGGGCAGTCATGAAGTTCGGGTTACCTGCAAAGGAAACTCTGATTCAGTCATGAGGGTAGTTGAATCTCCATCAGAAGAAACCGTTTTCACTCAAGAAATTAGAATTGTGAAACCGAAGCATGCGTATTCAGTATTTGACGAAGACGCTATTTCGATGAAGATTCTCCCATCCATGCAGGAGGAACTTAATAGAGTAGTCTCGACTACTATTAGTTATCAACACAGTTGCTGTGAACAAACTTCAGCATGTATCACAGCGGCAGCGGCGGCTATCATTTTTGGAGACGATGTTTCAAAATCAGCGGGATACCAGAGTCTGATTGCCGGAGATAGACGTTTACGAGAAATGTTTAACGGCAAAGCCTTCTGTTATTATCCGGGGCAAGCCGTGAATGGTTGGGCCAATAGAATGGCCGCTACTCGTTTAAAGAGAATTGCTCCGATGTTGTCGGAAGTCTCTTTGCCAGAAGATGTAGCTTCCTGCGTAAAGAACATTGCTTCGATGTCTGAAGTAGCGGTCAAATATGAAGTTAATGAGCACGAAAACACTGGCTACTATCGTCTAGCAGATACTCCAATGCAAGCGGCTTATTTCTCTGGGAAAGAAAATAATATAGAGAAAGAAGCTGAGAAACTTCTCCAAGAAAAACAAGGCTTCAGCTTTGAAGAAGCTGCTTACGCTGTGGCTATCATGGCTAAATCCGGAGTTTGTTCTGAATTGCTCATAGATTTGGCTAATAAAACAGCCAAAACACTCAAAGGTTGCAGCGGTTGGATTGGAACTACTGTCCTAATGGCATACATGAGCATGGTCTATGAATTAACGAAAGCCAAGATTATTTCAGGGGATAATAAAGCGAAACTCTTGGTTGACAATGTTGAAATGACTCTGGAAAAAGCCATTAAGAAGACAAATATTTCCGAGGTAGAAGCTATTGATAGTCCAATCATGCTTCGTGTAAATAGGCTTGTGAAGGTTTCCTATGAAGACCGAAAGGGTGAAGTCCCAATGACGGTTGAGTTGACCGGAGAACATGGTGATACCTTTAAGGCTGGCGATGTAGTGAAGCTCAAAGTCAGTCTAGAAGAATACAAGACGGGAGATGTTTTGCTGGTGTTGTTGCCTGATTGTCTGAGTAGGATTGTTGGTGGTGGTCAGAGTAAGAAGTTTGAAATTGACCTTATGGGAAAGAAAGAAGCAGAAGTCGAACTTGTAGCTCACGAGAAAACTGACCGATCTCAACGTTGGGCGGCAATTGTACGAAACATGTATGACAGTGACAGGATTGGAAGTGTTGGATTGATGACTGTGAACGTTGAATGAAGACAAGGGAGGGAGAAGGGGGATTAACGACTCCTCCTTCTCCTTCTGTTTCGAACAGAACCCGTCTTAGCTTTTTTCACTTTTATTTCTTTAAAGGTGGAACCTTTTTCCATATTAACTATGACTTTTTCATCTTTACTGAATTTCCGTCTTCTGGCTCCACTTCGATTTCGATACAAGACCCGGAGAACACACTTTTCTCCAATTTTAGAAACTCTGGTTGGATCGTCACAAATTTGGAATTCATTGGGTTCGGCTATCTTCAGGAGTGTAGTTCCACACAAATGTCTTTCGGTGTTTTCGTCCATAGAGAATATTTCTACAATTTCTCCAGCACCGACCAGTGAAGCATTACATAATAAACGATTGTGCTCTTGATCAATAACCAGATGTTTATACATAACTATCCTCCCATTGCAAAAAAAGATGGTTTAAGCAGATGTGACATATTTGATATAGGGTTTCTGTCCACAAATTTTAGTACTTCTTTCCATAGCTCTGGCCAAGGTCGGTATTGGGCGTTATTATCAAAGATTGCGATGCCAGTATCCTTTGCCAATTCATAACCAATACATACGTAGCCATTATAAAGGCAAATTTCTATTCTTTGTGGAGGAATACCTAAAAATTCTGTTACTACACTATATACGTCTTGGTCCGATGCTTCATCAACACATTTCGGTATTTTAGCTCCACATTGACAACAAAACACAAATTCCTTTTCCAGAGTATGATTACACTGGAAACACTTTGTGCTATTAATCTTATTTAGATTTAACACTTTTGCTAGATTCTTCACAGACAAACAGGCTCCGTACCAAACCCTTATTTCAGTAGGCATGATTTTCTCCTAAAAATCTCTACCTAAAGATCTTATCAAATAGATTTTGTCTGTCAATATGTATAACTATTATTAGGAGAAAGACATAATGAAAATAGAAGAAGAATCTCACGTTGTCTTGGGAATGGGGTTGATTGGTAATGCAATATACAAAAGGCTATCTGAAACATGTTCCGACTACAAGATCTTTGCTTTTGATCGATCTCGAATAGATGTAACAGACCGCGACCAGATCAGACCTATGCTTGAATATGTCAAACCTACGGTTTTATTTCTTTGTGCTGGCATGTCTGATCCGAAGAAATGTGAAATAGACAAAAAACACGCCTATGAATTGAACTGGGATGCTACTCGGGTTGTTGCTGAAGAATGTAAGAGAATCCATACTAAACTTGTTTTCTTTTCTACTGCCTTGGTTTATAACAATAGACGTAAAACCAGTTGCAGCAGTGAGAGGAACAAAACTAGTCCGATTAATGTTCTGGGTCAAACTAAACTAGAGGGAGAGCAGGCTGTAAAATCTAATGCATCAAACTATTTAATACTTAGATTGGGAGAGCTTTTCTCTGAAGAAGGGGATAACTTTTTTAAAAATATTATTGAAATGAAAAGAAATAACGTCAATTTCCAGATTTATAGCAATCAAGAGCAAATATCTCCACTTTATGTATCAGATATGACCTTTGCTGTAATGTCATTACTAAAAGGGGATGCCGTTGGAACTTACAATCTAGCTAATGCAGGCCATGTAAAGATGACTTCTTTTCTGACAACTGGAATAAAAATGGCTGGTATGGAACTTGATGTTAAACCTATTCCTCCTGAAATGAGTAACGTTAATGTTCCGAGACCTTTAAATATGAGTTTATGCACTAAGAAATATGCGGAAACGGTAGGCTCTCCGTTTAGATCTTGGGATGACGCATTGTCAGAATGTATCAAAAAAATGGGCAGGTTTTCGTCTGAAAAAGGCGAATCTAATAAATGAGATGCCTATTATTCCATCGGCTAGACCTCCCCTCCCTACACCGCCTACGCCTGACGACGTAGTGGACCCTGTGAAATATCGTTTCAAAGGGATTGTAATGAATAACTATTTAGACTTTTTCGGTAATCTTCACATTAGATATGTTCCATTGACTCAACCCGTAGAATATTGGAGACGTTCTGTGAATCGTGGTATCTTTGATCTAAGATAGAGGTTTCCATATCTATTTGTTGTAATTGAAGTTATGAGATAATTTGAAGGAAGAGTTCATGAAAAAGAATAGTCAAAATCCTAATGAAGAATTAGCTAAACTGATCGAAAGTGTGCTTTCAGAAGCACAACAAAAAGAGAAACAGATTGCAGATATTATTACTTTTTGTGAAGACCATCGTTTTTTGGGGTTAAAAAACCAAGATCCTCCTATGGAACTTTGGCCCATGCAGAAAATTGTGCTAAAGCTTTTCTATCGTGGTACTAGGGCTAATGAACACTTACAGTTAACAGACGAAGAAATTGAAATACTAGAAGATATCTATAAAAATGAAGAGTTGGATTACATTGAGGAGCATGGTGGATTCAAACAAGTTATTGATAAATACAAGAGATGGAATAGGCATAATACACTTCTACTTATAATGGGGCGTCGTAGTTCCAAGACTCTCATGGTAAGTATTATTGCGGCTTATGAAGCTTACCTTTTGCTTGAGTTACCAGAAGGCAACCCGCACAAATACTATAATTTGTCTCCAGATAAACCAATAGCCATCCTAAACGTCGCCGTCTCGGAACAGCAGGCATATGATCCTCTGTTTAAAGAGATCAAGTCTCGTCTTGCCCGTTCACCATACTTCGCTGACAAAATTAACCAAGACAAGATTACTCAAAACACAATGTTCCTTTTGACTGAATCTGATAAAAAAGAAAATGCTAGGCGAATAGCAGAAGGTATTAATATCCCCATTGAAGGATCAATTGTTCTTAAATCAGGCCATAGTAATTCAGCTTCTCTTCGTGGACAGGCTGCTATTTGTATTCTTTTTGACGAATTTGCCCACTTTATGTCTTCTAGCGGGAAACAAAGTGGTGATGAGGTTTACAATGCGTTGGTCCCATCAGTTAAACAGTTTGGATTAGATGGCAAAGTAGTTCTTTTGAGCGATCCCAGAGGCAAGGAGGGGATGTTCTGGAGACTATTTGAGATGTCTCAACAGATAGAGGTTTTGGACAACAAAGAGAAATCATATCTTAACGAGGAAATTCTAGGCGTTCAATTGCCAACTTGGAGAATGAATCCGGGTAAGCATTTATCCAAAAGCGAACTGGAAAGAACTGAAAAACCCAAGAACCCTCAAGCGTTCTTTACTTCATGGGCTGCTAGGTTTGTAGGAGAAGCCGGAGAAAAGTTCTTTCCAGAAGATAAAATAAGAGAAAACATAGACTTTGCTCATATTGATCCCATAGTTGGAAACCCACAGCATTCATACTATATTCATTTGGACCCAGCAACTACTTCTCACAATTATGCTTTAGCCATGGTTCACGTAGTCCATCTAACTAGTCAACATGGAGAAATGCGTAAGAAAGTCATTGTGGATATAGTTAAATACTGGAGACCGACAAAAGAAGGTCCGGTAAATATTACTGTTGTGGAGAATACAATAAGACAACTGTGTAGTCGTTTTAGAGTTGAACAAGTAAGCTTTGACAGTTTTCAAAGTGCTCAGACAATTCAACGTTTAACTATATGCGGAATCAAAGCGAAAGAGATTCCTTTTACAGTAACATACATGTCAAAGGCATACGGAGAACTCAAAAACCTATTAATTACGAATAATATTTCTTTGCCTAATCATTCTCTATTGATTGGTGAAATGAAAAATTTGCATTACAAATTTATTTCAAGAGGATTCAAGAGGATGTTTGATCCAAAAAGCGAGTTCCCTTCTGATGATTGTTGTGATGCGGTGGCAGGAGCATGCTGTGAAGCTATGAATACACAGACAATGAAAACCCTTCCAAGAATAGGCTTGGTAAGAATGGGATCGAGATAATGTTTAATTTAGCAAAAATCAGATCAAAGCTAAGAGAGATGGTTGAAGAAACATCTAAAGATGTTGGCCGTTCTTTGGATAAAGGGGAATTTCCCAAAAAATATATTCAAGAAAGAGCCCTTTTTGAGCAATCAATAAAGACTCTTGGCAGAAACAAGGCTATCTTGGATGATGCACAAAAAATAGCTATGGGTATGCTAGGGAGAGACATTAAAGATCCTTCAGCTATTCTTGGTAAAGTAGATAAATGGAATTACATTAGGGAATATCATCCTCGCTACTATCAAGCTGTTATCAGACAGATTGAATATTTTTTGGCAGATGGAGGAAGAAAACTTCAAAAGATGGTTCCTCCTATTCCTCAAAAACCTCAGGCTCCTGCTGGTGGAGATGCTGGAGGTATGCCTATGGCTTCCAATAAATCTCAAATGACAAAAGAAGCACAGATGTATCTGTACAGAACAAAAGCTAGCCCTCACAAACTTTTTGGTACATTTGCTTCTGATATTTCAAGTGGCAAATTACAATATTTGAACGAAGAAGGCCAGCCGCTGATTCTCAAGTTGGACAGTGATGGGGATGTTTCTCTCCGTAAATCAAGTCCCACAATAACAGAAGCTGAAAAAATCAATGAAGTTCTTCCTCAAAAAATAATTCAAACTATCACTGAATTCCTAACCGGAAAAATAGAAGACGCCGAACATGTTGCCAGAGCGACTTATCTCAGAATTAGAATGAAGAGGAATTATGATCTTCTACCTGTGAGCCTTGCTCTTTCTGGTCCAGCTTATCTACTTAAAATGAAAACTCTTTGCTACAAAGAAGATGATGAGCTTCTTGAGCTTCGAAAATCTATAGGCAAAGTCATCTACCCTTTGATTTCAAGACTCAAAACAGCTATGTCAATAGACGGTTTGCAGGCTAGAGAAATTAAGAGTTTCTTACCGTGTTATTGTAGTGAAAATAATTTAGAACCGGTCAAACAAGAAGATTACGTAGATAAGCATGTTGATAGAAATATGCATATACTAAAAGAAGACGCCGAAACATCGGCTGATCTTAAATCTCTTTTATTAACCTTGACCCATCCAGAATCTCAACACAAAGAGCAAGCAGCAAAACGTATTTGTATTCTTGTGTCTAAACATCCACAATTGATCAAAGAATTTTCTCGGGGAGATATAGAGGCTATTATGCAGACCTCTCCCGATCACGGCAAAAAAGTATCAGAAACATTTAAACTTATTAATGCAGATTCAGCAGATTTGATGAAGGCTTATTATGACGGAGACGAGTTCGATAAACGGATTGTGGCTAATTTAGTAGTCTCTTTAAATATGCAAGAAGTCGCCCGTGCAATGCCTGAAATGTGTATGCTTGTAAACGAGGTTAACCTTGACCTGTTTGATAAGCTTGACCCAACTGACCCAACAACGATAAAGATTCTTCTAAAAATAAAGATTTATCACATAAATATTCCAAAAGCTATTTATAACAGGAAGGTGGCTGAAGTTCTTTCCCTCAGAAGAGATGAAGATCTAGTTAGATTGGCTCTTTCTGATAATCCATCTTTGGCTTCTTTCTGTATCGGGCTGTTGGCGGAATCAGGAGACTTGAAACAGGAAGATTTTATTAAATCCTTTGATAGCTCAAAGAATGAAAATGCTGCAATCGCAGCCATTGCTGTTATGGATTATGCACCAAATCTAGTTCCTACATTTCATTCGTGGTTTAAAGTGAGACCATCAACTCTAGCTATCGTTTCTTGTAAAATGCATGCCCTTAAATATATGAAAATGAATAGGATTACTTGGGATGGCAAGAGATTACCTAACGCTTCTGAAATGTTCTCGCTCCCTGAGAACCCAATGAATTTAGCAGTAAGCCTTTCAAATATTGAAGACACTTCGGCAATGTTGGCTTTGCTTTACGCTTGCTGTAAAGAATTCTCAGAAGGACGAGAAAAATGCAAGCCAGTTATCCTATTCCTAACCAAAGAATTAAAAGCCAAAGGCCAAGAAGAAAAGGCTTATTTGGTGACTTCTAATTTTGGTATCGAATTGGGACCAGAAGAAGATATATTGCCAGATGAATCTCCAACTCCTGATAGAATAATGTTTTACATACAATCAGGGAATGTAGTGGCGGCTGCCCATCTCTTGAATGAATTGTACCAAAGAGACGAAGAGGCTGCCCGTATGACACTGGAAAACTTGCCTAAACCCAAAGAGGCAACGATATTTATGGAATTATTACCCATTGAATTGGTGACGGATGTAGAATTACCATCATGGGCTAAAGGTATTTTATTAAAAGCAGTCGTATTACCCAATGGCTTTGCTGTAACCGGCTCTCATGGGGTTTATGATTGTTACGGGATACCATTTTCTTGTAAATACGCAGATGTATCATCGTCAGCTATGAATCTTCTCGTAGGAAGAGTGCTGACTTAATTCGTATTAAAGAAAGAGATATAAGGAGATCTACAATGAGGATTACCAGATCAGAAAGAGCCGGAGAAGAACTCGTCTCTTCTTTAAAGGGAAAAATGGCTAGTAACGTGGATTCAAATGCCGAAGACAGGCTTGAAGAGAAGCGGGATGAATTAAAAGATAAACCGCAAGCTTCCACAACCGAAGTCCTTTTAAATGATGTTCGTAAAGACGAAAAAGTTGTAGTTGTTGAAAACATGCTTAGAGAGAAAGAGCCAAAGGGGAACGCTGCTCTCAAGGGGACGACAGAAGAAAGACTCAATAAGGCATCTAAAGAAGACTATCCCCACAGGAACGAAGATGCGTGGAAACGAACCGGTGATAAACGCCCCGTCAACGCCCTTAATGAAGAGATGGGAGAGGGTGGAGACGAAGGGAAACTCAAGAGATGGGAACAAGCACAGAAGGCCGCTCCGGGCTTGGATCAAGATATCGTAGCTGGATATAACCAGAAGAGAGCCAGCGAAGAATCAAAGCTGAGGAAGTTCCAAGGCGATGTTGGAACTTATCTGGCCTATCGAAAGGCTACTAATCCTTGGTCTCCTAATCTAAAGGAAGCAAAAAAAATAGATCAAGAGATTGTTTCTGTTCTAAAGACTGCTTTCGAATCAAACAGAAGCATGACCAAAGAAGAAATGGAAAAAGTAGCTAATCTTAAGAAGGCCAAGACAAAAATCTTGGGAGTCCAGTGGAGAAATGGCATTTAATCTTGCTCAAGAGAGGCTTGATAAGCTTCGTGAAGTATGCGGAGAACTCCGCTTAGAAGATCTTGATGGTCTTTCTGAGGAGAAACTGTCTTCTCTTTACAAAAGAATAACAGCCATGAATAAGACCGCTGCTCATGGAATGGGTGATTCATGGACTGAAGTCGAACCAAGCAGGAGTCCGTATAACACATCTCCATTGGTTAATTCTACTCCTGAATTTGGTGGGAGATGGAGAGACAATTTCCCCGGAGGTGGGGACAATCATATTAATGATGACTCCAACAAACAGAAGAGTACATGGGGGAATAACGAAGACTTTGACCCCACTCTTAAGAAAATAAAGCTTAATGAAAAGCTTAGAAAAGCTTTGCAGCCCATAGAGCAAAATAGTTATATTTTGAGAGTTCACATTGTTGATAAACAAGATCCTAAAAAACTGATGAGTGTTTTAGGAGAAGGATCAAAATATGACGGAAGGTCGGTAATCCAGCACTTTTTGACTTTTGAAGAGGCCCTCCATTGGCAGAAAATGTTCAGAGGGTCCATTGTGGAAACGAACCCTAAATAGGAGAGTTGATATGATTTTGAAGAGCTTAATTCAGGATGAAAGCAAGCTGTCTTTGGATTGTGCCAGAGCAACAGTTAAAAAAGGTATGATTATCGAATTACCTGATAATCTTTACACTAACAAAGAAATCCAGACTGCAATTAAAATAGGAATGTTAATCCTAGTAGGTGATCCACCAAAGATGGTTCCAGAAGAAAAGGCCAACACAGCAGAAGAAAAGAAAATCAAACTTCGTTGCAATCCAAAAGTTCTAGGGAAAGTTGCCTTCGATTGCATTAAGGACGGTGTTTCGGCTGGTCAGGTTCTTTGGGTCCCTCAATCAAAGATGTATCACCCCGAAATACAGAACGCTTTAAGTTCTGGTATTTTGGAAGATCCAAGTGGAGATATTCAACCCAACCGACCTATTCATCAGCCTGTTACTATTGAAGAGGTTAGAGTTACCGAAGAAGAAGCAAGAACAACGGTTCCTCCACAAAGAACTCCCAATCCACGTCGGGCGGCGAGGTCCACCACAAGAACCGCTTCCCAAACAGCCAGACCTATTCGAAGAGCAGGCGGCGGGAGGGAAGAAGATGGTGGGAAAGATATGGAAATTATTGGTGGAGAATCTGAAGTAATTGTTCCTGATAGAGGAACTTTTAATAATTTCACACCAAGTCCTAGACCACAAATTCAAGAAGAAGAAATGGAAATTTCAGCAGATTCAGGGACCCTAACTGAAGAAGCACAGCTTTTGCAGCAAATAAACTCTGCCCCTGCTAAGACTACTCCTGTAAAAGACCTTATAGCCAAAGTTTCGCCACACAAACAGGTGACCTTCTTTGATATCTTTGGAGATAGTTAATGAGTTATGTTTATCCAATAAAAACCGCTGACAAGTGGTTATATACAGGTATCGAACCTTCAGTTCCTAGAATGTTCTCGGAAGAAGGTCCTCTTCCATTAAAACGCCCTCAGAAGATGGCTATTAAAAGACTTTTTGATCTGATAGAAGACGAAGGTATCAGAACGAAAAAGGGCAGGCTGGGATTTGGTCGCTTTGATAATGGAAAATTCAATGATTTCCTAGATATATCTTATGATGATCGTGAAGAAAAAGAAGACGGTATTTCTTTGGCAAACTACGATCTTGAAGATGGAGATACCAGTCTTCTTTTAATGCCAAAGAAGAAAGCCATTGTTCCTTGCCAAATATCGGCTTCCTGCAATGGTATTTCTGCCGAAGCTCCAGAAATCATTGATGAAAGATGTTTCGTTTTGGGTGAGGATCAACAACTTATAACAGCAAGCCTAAACCCCAATGGATCGAATCTAATTAAAATAATACCAAAACTTGCGTTTATTTCTTGGGCTAGACCAACTATGGGTATTTCTCCTAGGTTTGCAGTTAAATCTGCTTGTGAGTTGATAGAGATAAGTGACAGCAAAAGGAACAAAAACTATACTACCATGGCTCAGACTAGCAATATTAAAGACGAAGTTTCTGCTATCTCTAGACTACTAAATTTGATTGGGCTTTCAGCTATTGTTGGTAAATACCCCTTAAGGAATAAAGACAATGAAAATTACGGCTCTTAAAACAGTTTATTGGGACGATGGATTTGGTTGCAAAAAAGGCAAGGTGAAGAGAATCTATCAAGACCATGCTGAAGTATTGGCTGAGAATGGTCTTCAGTACATGATTGCTATTGCCAAGCTCTCAACTTCTCCCTTACAAAAAACAGCTTCAAACAAAACAATTATTTCAGAAAGCTAGTTAAAATGGCGAGGCCGAGTAAAAGAATTCTAATTTTAGGCTCCTTGGAAACCAGCAGGGAGGCCGCTCTTATTCTTAGTGAGGAACTAAAGAGTAATGGGTATTCCCCTGTCTTCTGTCATACCGGGGAAGAAGATTTTAATATTCAGGAAGATCGTATCCTTGAAGATAATATGTCTTTAACAGATATAGTTGGAGTAGTTTTCTTGGATAATGGAGGAGATTACGATTTAGCCCTCAAACTTGCCGAAGAAGCTTATAAAAAAGATCTCGTCATAGGAGCATTGGGTGTAGGGTGTGTCATTGCAAAAGATGCAAAAATAACAAAAGACAGTATTCTTTGTTCTGGTCTTCCTGAAGAACTTTACGAAGGGGCAAAAATGGCTGAAGCCCCCGCCGTCAGATCGGGTACTCTAGTAACATGTTCTGGATCAAAGGAATCTATTAGAGGGTTTGCTATTCTCCTTGTTGGTGCTTTGGGTGGTAAATACAAAAATATGGTGACGAGCAAAGTATCTGACGAAAATTTCCTAGTTGTGGATAAACTTGATAATTGGCCTTCTTATTGGAAATTAAGTAACAACAAAGTTAGAGTTGTTTTGGCTGATTACGCAGATATTGATTTTGACAAAGGTCTTCTTTCCGGAGTTTCCTTAAATTCAGAGAATAGGAGTTTAAGTTTAGTTAACGGAAATATACCAAGTCTATTTCTCTTCCTCCAGAAGATGCCTGAAAATGACATCGTTGCTTCGGTTAAAAAACTAGAATCTATTGGGTCATCCAGCTTTAATTCAGCATTGGCCATGCAGGCTTCAGGGCAGGAAAGCGTCTTAGATTCTCTTTCTCTAATTTTTGATACCGGGAAAAAAGTCGAAGAAAGTGACGTTCCCCATTTAGTGGAAGCTGGAAGCGAAATTTCTTTAGTCAAAGAAGGGAATCTGAAAAGAGTAGTTGGAAGAGGTAATTTCGCTTTAGTTATGGGAACGAATAGACATCAAATGGTTCCCAAAGAAAACCTTTTTAAAGAAATAGAGGGTGGCCGACTCTTTAATTGCAAATTGGTGGTTGATGGTCTTGAAGCTTTGGCTTCCATTACAATTCAAAGAAAGGCTAACGGATGGGGAGTAACTGATCGGGAAGCTCTTCTTAATAACAAGCCAGCCCCTATCTGTGTTTTGGGAAACGCCATTAAGGACTTTGATTTATTCAATAAAAAATGTGATATCCTTGCTCATCAGGCGTGTATTCTGGTTGAGTCATCATTGAATAATCCTTCTGAGTTCAATTGGCTCAATGTACTATTTTCTTCTTCAAATAACGAACCTAAATTAGTTAAGGTTTCCGCAATTCCTAAATTCTCCCAGAGCCAGCTAGCTGAAGAACCATTGAAAACAGATTTATCTAATATTGGCCGTCAAAAACAGTTGGATGATATAGAACGGAAGAAAAGGTATTTGGAACGCGAGATGGCCCATGAAGGCATTTTTATACAACCGGACGGTTCAGTTGGCATTACTCTTGGAGAAGAATCCAAGAAGATGGATATTTTTAATGCAATTGATCTTATGGCTAGAGCTTTTGGACGAGTCAATGACGAAGTGATAGCCCTTAAAAGAACTAACTATGATCAAAGAGAACTGAGTAGACTCCAAAGAATTTCCGGCTCTTTCAGACACAAACTGAGAGTATTAATGGGTTATTGGTATCTTAACAAGCATTCTAAAGTTGCTGAATCAATCGATGGAGTTAATGGCTGGTATTCGAATATGGACTTAACTATGAAAGAGAGGGTTGCTACTTGGGAGGAGGATGAAGAAGATTTTCTCTTAAATGATAAAGCAATTAGAAATCAAGCTAGGTATCGTCCGGAATATGACAATAATGGGGACCAGAGTGATACAAACGGATTCTATTATGTGTGGTGGGAAATTGCAAATGAACCTTATTATTGGAGCCGAATATTACAAGATGGCATTTATCCAATGATTAGTCAATACAAGGGTATAGGTACAGGAAAGAGATAGATATGATAATTCTCAAAAAATATGCTGCTACTTTTACGATGCAGGATCTTAATGATCCCAATATGTTTGATGAACCTTCTGTGCAACCTCAAAAGCCAGAAGAAAATAAGGTTATCCCTCAGCCACAGGTAGCTCCAGTACCTCAACAACAGGCTCCTAAACCTGCCGTACCAACACCGGCTGCTCCTATTGTTTCTCCTGAACCAGAAATGGAACAACAAACTGAAGAAGCGGTTCCTGCTGTACCTACAATTTCTGCTTTCCATAAATCAATTAACGAAGCTTTTATGAGAGCCATTCAAACGATGGGTGTACAGTTTGGGAAAAAGTATCAGCCTTCTGATATGAAAGCTAACCCACCCGACGCTATTTTGGAAGAAATGCTTAACACGAAATTGGATTTTTTGAAGGGCAGAGGAAAGAAAACTGGAGAAGAAGACCTAAGACAATATTTACGTCCAATATTATGTCTTGTAGGGCTTTGTGGAGAAGCAAATATGCAACCTCCAGAAGCTAATTACAAAGCTTATATAGCTAATAAAATCAAAAAATTTCTCACAAGAGAACGTATCCGTGGGTGGGATTTTGCAAATTATATACTTCAAAGACCTCTCGCTGCAACAGAAAAACCACAATGGGTTACCACTCTTTTAACCCGAACCAGAGAGGTAGAGAAGGAAGGTATTCCTCAACATATTCAAGAAATGATTCCGATGCCACCTTCCAATATTCTCCGCAAAAAACCAGAAATGGCTAATCGCATTAGAGCCGAACGTGCTTCTGAAGCATATAGAACAAAAAACTGGGAATACGGTGCTGCTCCTGTTGATGAAAACAGAAATCATGTACGTGCTGGTGAAAAGGGATCTAGGACATATTCTGCTATTCAAAATTTTAATAGAGTTTTCAATATTCTATCTAAAACTAATAATGAATTCTGGTCTCCTCCACCAGTTCCAGATAAAAAACTAACATATGAAGTAAGACCATTTGGTGGGTCTAAAGATTATGGTCCAAAGGGCAGACCATATAGTTTTATGGAAGAAGTAATTCAGAAAGCTATAGCCGAAAACGAAAGAACCCAAGGAGCTTTACAGAATAGTATTAATCGCCAACTTCCTCCAGATCAACAGATCGATTTGGATAGGACCAACTGGATTAAAGGTGGCCCTAATTACGTCAACAAAGAAATGATTGATCCTTACAAGTTAAGTCGAGATCCTCAAAATTTCTATAAAGCTATGCAGTATGGTGGACAAACATTCTCTTATGATGCATCTGCCGAAGGAGACGAAGGAGAAAAAATAAATGTTTTTGATCCTTCGGAAAAAGCTAGTACTGGTCTAGAATCAGATATTAAAGAAAGACAGAAACTTCTTAGAGTTTATGATCCATTGACACTTCTTGAAAATCCTTTAATGAGAACTGATCCAACTGTAGATAGACCTTTGAAAAAGGTTTATACCATACCTGCTGTTTCGAGAAAAGTTATGAAGCATATGTTTGATGTCCCGGAAAGAGCAGAAGACATACATGCTTATATCCCCAAAAAGATTCAGACTCTCAATAGTCAAATAGATCATCTTATGGAAACCGAAGATTTAGAACAGAATCCAGAAGCAGATCAAGCTGTTACAAGAATGGATAAAGAAATAAAACAATGGCAGGCTCTTCAACAAAGACTTCCTGAAATAGATGACAAAACGGCTTCCGATTTGGCTAAAAAGATATCATCATTTGGGAGTGGGATTACACAAGAAACTCTTGAACAAGTTCTTTATGATCTTCAGTTGGCAGATATTGCTCCAACCAGAGGGGTGCATGTCATAGAAGACTTCTTGAGTAGAAACGCATTTGAGAATGGGATTGATCCCAGTTATGTCAAGCTTTTGTCTGAAAACATTTTTAAGGTCTACAACAATTTAGCTACGATAAAGAAACAGCATGTTGAACCTCAAAAGGCAGCAGAAATCAAAGGTGAAATTCAAGATATTTCTCAAGGCCTAAGAAATAAATATGAAAATCAATTGGCGCAAACATTACCATCAGACGAAACTAATGAATTCTATGGCAATACGTCCAAAATGGAAGCAGATGTTAAATTAACTATTCTGGATTTCCTCCAAAATCAAATGAAGGGAGCCGTTCAGGGAACTAAGATAGACGAGGTTATTCTTGATCAATTAAAGAAGAGGAAAGAGCTTAATACAAACTACACAAAACACGAGCTTGATACCGGAGACATAATGCTGTCTCAAAATAACAATTTGGCCGCTCAAAGACTTCACCATCTTGTAGTTGAACTATCTAGCGAAATATTGAGGGAACTATACAAGAGAGGTCTAGCCAAAGGCACATTAACGGCAGAGACCTTATTTAATATTAGAGTGGCTTTATTCGTAAACAAAAACATACTCTTGAAGAATGGTTAAAAATGAAGCCAGAAGAAATATCTAAGGTAGTCAAGCTTATTGAGCAAGCCGCTAAACTCAACGGCATCAAGGATGCTTTCTTTATTGGAGGTTATCCAAGAACGCTTGCTATGGGTGCTCCATTAACCGATGTTCATGACATTGACGTTGGAACATCTCATCCTTCGCATGCTGCTCTATTAGCTGGTCTTCTTACTGAAAAAACCGGTGGGACATCCAAAATAAGACACAGGTCTGGTGCAGTAACAGTTAACTTAGGTTTTACTGAAGTAGATTTTCAAGGTCCAGCCGCCCATGAATCTACATTGCCTTATCTACATGCAAATGATGTAGAAGTAACTCCTTTGTCTATGAATATTTTTGATAGGGACTTCACAATAAATTCTTTGGCCATACCTATTAATGGAAAAATGGAAATATTAGATTTAACAGAAAAAGGGGTTCGTGATATTCAAAACGGAAGGATAGCCACTATTCTTCCAGCGGAGCAAGTAGTTGAAAAAGATCATATTCTGATTACAAGAGCAGTTCGTTTCGCTCATAAATATGGTTTCTCTATAGATGGCAAATTGTGGGAAGCCATGAAAAAACATGCTCCAGAACTAAAAGAAAAAGTCTCACCAGAACGTCTAATGATAGAAGCCGAAGTCTTATCTAAGTACAATGTTAGAAAGACATTAGAGGAGCTTGGACTTGGATATTTGAATGATATGGCAGGAGAAAAATCATGAAAAGATTCTCGCAAAGCATCTTTGATCTTCTTCAGAAATATCCTAATTTTGTAATGATGATTAGGCAAGATCCGGTTCTTCCAATCGATGATACTTCCGCAGAGACATTGTATAATATATGGAAAGGTAACTCTGGGAAGGACGCCAAAAACGTTGCCAAGTTAGTGGACAAAGGTTATATCAGGAAGAGCGGGGACATTATTGAGCTTACGGAAAAAGGAAAGGGTCTTATTCTTGAGATGGGATTAAGTTCTCCCAATTCTTTCGCACAAACAGCAATGCCTACCTACAGTGAAATTAAAACCAAGTCGGCAAAGAGGGAAAGAAAAACATTCATAAAAAAGGCTTCTTTCTGGGGACCACCCAAAGTTGATTTAAGAAAAGATTACGACCTTAAAGAGAGAACAGAAGAGAATGATGGAACCCTGTTTTTAAAAGAGAATATTGTTCAAGTTTGGTGGGATGGGATAGATGGATACACAGGGGAATGGACACAAGAAACTTGGACACTCCCTAGCAAAGAGAATGCATTGGAAGTTTTTCAACGGAGAACGGGTAAGCCCGTAAAACAGGCTTTTAATCTGAAAAGGGTTCGCACAAATGATTCTGAGAATATACGACAAGCCAAGCCAAAAAGCGATTGACTGTCTTAGTGGAGCTAGAGGTCTTCCTCTAATTTTTAAGGTATCTATATCAAAAGGCATACTCGTAATTGAAGTTGACGATGACGAAAGTGAGTATGTTACTGATTTTTTGGAAGCCAAAGGGTTTGCTTACGAAAATGAAGATGAAGAAAATAATAAAGAAGAGAAGGTAAAAAAGGCATCCAAAATAATTGATATCAGTCTTCCTGATGATGGCACAATGCAACCTTGGCCTCCTCTGCCCTAAAGGATTTTCCTATGACTTTTTAGAAGAGTCTTAGAGGAGAAATTTGAGAATGGCAGAGATAAAACTTATATCTATTGCAGATGATCAACTAACCCAAGAACAGGGTTTAATGTACGTTAAACGACTGCCTGCTGATTCAGGGATGCTTTTTTCGTGGAAGAATCCAAGAGTTTTGTCTTTCTGGATGAAAGACACTTATTTGCCCTTAGATATCGCTTTTATTGATAGAGATAATAAAATAGTAAAAATACAAGGTATGGTGCCTCTTTCCTTGAGAAGTGTAACCAGTGGTAGTCCTTGCGTTATGGCATTAGAAGTTCCAATGGGGACTTTTAAGAGATTAGGTATTGAAACTGGACAAACTATTCAGGTTGACAGAGATGCCAACAAAGTCATAGTGTCTAAGGACTAAAATGATTATTATCAAATCTCAGACACTCCCAGCTTTAATCCCTCCGAAGCCCTCAAATTTTTTGGGGACTGATGATGATTGGTTTGCATTAAATAATGTTGATACTAATCAAGATCAAGTTCCCGACTGGAAGCAAGATGAAGAACCAAAGGTTACTTATGATCCATTTTTGCCAGAAACAGACCAGAAAGTTCCTGTTCAACCTGCCCTAGTAAAGACCGTTCCAGTAGAGCCAGAAAAACCTGTGGTTCCAGAAGACATTGAAATACCAGATTGGCTTGGGGAAGAAATCCCAGAAGAAGTTCCTGAAATAGAACCACCTACTCCTCCGGTTCCTCCTGAATCATCTTTACCTGTAAGCTCTCCAGAGGAAGTTCCAACTGGGGTTTCTAGAGAGGGACCACCTTCTGAGTACCAAGAATTCTTAGATGACCAAGGTTTCCAAAAGATAGAACCCAAAAAAGAAGAAGAACCTGTTGATCCAGCAAAAATGTTTGAGGAAGTCTTGCCTGAAGATACTCCTTTGGAGCAAAGAAACAAGCAGATGGATATTCGGCAAAAGATTTGGTATTCTTTGCACAGCGGAGATAAACTAAAGATAAATTACGACACTTTGGAAAAACCAGAAAAACCAAGCCTTAATGTAACAAGATTGGTCATTCCTCAATATGTTGCTTTTCATGACGGAACTAACCAATTTTTCTTGTATACAAAACCAGACCCTATGAATGTGGGTCAATATGGGCCTTTGGATTCAGGAAATCCGGATGGCTGGAAGTCTTTTGCAATCGACAACATCCGTTCAGCAGATTTAGAGGAGTAACAAAATGAGGATTATAGTATCTCAAAGATGTCAGCATGAATGCCCTTGTAAGCATGCTCCAAAAAGTGGAGAACCCATGCTAAATAACCCTTCTTTGGCACAACCGGGGGAAGAACATCAAGAAGAATCACCACAAAACGAACAACTGGAAGGTATGGGCGAAGAACTCCCCATGTTCCCTCCGGGAAAGGTTGTCTTAATTAAAATGATTGGAGACACCTCCAATGTTTCGGAAGAAGAAATTCTTGAGCTTCTAAAACATGTTATTATGAAATCCGAAGAATCCGAAATGCCTGTGGCTGCTGCAAAACTAAAAAGGGCTGTAGCCAAATTGGAAAAATCCGCCAAGCAATATAAAAACTTTGGAGTTTTTTGGCTGGCTTTTGGTCGAGCCTTTGAAAAGTCTTACAAGAAAAAGAAAGAAGAAAAGGGTGATGCTCCAAATGCCGCCACAGAAGCGTGGATGGAGACTTTGGAAGAGTATCAGGAAAGCCTATTAAAAGACGAAGGCAACTTCATTGCTAAATATGCAGGGAAAAAAGCTGTTGAAGAAGCGGATATGGGAGGGGGTGGAGGTAGCGGCTCTCAAACCATGTCGAAATCCATGACAGATCGATACAAGAGAATTAAGAAAATGCAGGAAGAGCTAGGTATCTCCGAAGGAGAAGCTACTTCCAAATGGCTTGAGGAAGCAAGCAAAAGTGAAAGAGAAGCTTCAGTTATTTTACTCAATAAAATATCTTCAAAACTTGAAGACAGTGACCCCGGAGTAGCCTTCTATGAAAGTTTAGAAGAACTTCTCAATATGAAAAAAATGGCTAAACGAGAAGCTATCGCTGAAATAGGGGCTGTTTATGCTGATTCAGTTGCTCAAGATAGGGAAGCTTTCATAAAGAAGGCTTTCTTGGGAGGAGTGTGGGATCGTATCCAGTCTCCCTTTCGTCAAATGTGGAAAGGACTTAAGCACAACGTAGGTGATTGGTTTTCCAGACAGAAAGCCCAAGAAGGAAAAGCCAATATGCTGAGAAGGCAGATTGACGAAGCTCTGCCCAGTGTAAAATCTAAACTGGGGGAACTCCCAGTTCGTTTAACGTCAGGGACAATGACTTCAGATGAACTTTTAAATATCTTAAACACCTATAAGTTTTACCCTAATCTTATTGAATACCTTAAAGAGGTCTCAAGATTGGGGGCTGTTACTCCGGCTCCAGATCCAAAGCAATTTTCCGATAATGGATTAATCAATCTTGATAAGTTTAACCAGTTTCTCAAGTCTCTTCAAACTTGTCTAGTTCAGGTTAATGAGCAAAATGCAAACGCTGCTGATCAAAAGGTTGGAGGAACGCCATTTGATGATATTACCAAATTGGAATATCCAGAGGATAGGAAATTAAAGGGAATTATTCTTCTTTTAGCAAACAAAATGAAGTCGGTTATTAGCAGCTTTAGGACTATCCTTCCTGCCGGGACCGCTATCCCAAATATATTTGACAAAGCATCAGTATTGACTGAGTTGAACCGTATAAATATTACACAAAGCTTAGCCCAATCAGTTACCAATATCCAGTCTGGAGCAGATTTGTCATCTGAAGCTTCTGAAGTTAGTGCTAAAATAACTGGTTATATGGATCAATTAATTGCTGACTTTATAGATAAAACCCTAACTCCTATTCTAACTAACCTCCGTGCGGGAAGTGCTGCCAACCCTGCCATGATCAGAATGCAGTACGATAAGATTACTGATAAAGCTGAAAAACTTCAGGATTATTGGGAAAGATCGAAATTAAAGATGGAAGAGGAAATTCAGAAAGCGTTAGAAACAAGATATAAACGAATGAACCCTCATGAGCAAGAACAAGGTGTTCAAGTAGGAAAACCAACAGGAGTTTAGTATGGCAGAGTCTATTTTAGACTGGTTCAGGAAAGTTTATTTGCAACCGGAATCCAAGTCTCCGGAAAATTATAAACCCTATTTCCATATGCCAGCAGATCGTCCGAAGCAAGCCCCCGCGAGACATAATCTTCAGCAGGATTTAATTGATGCCATCAGGGCTAGCAGTAAAGGACAAGACCCTGAAATGATAGCTGCTCTTTTGTCATATATTGAATCAAAATCTGGACTTAAGACTTTTGCGTCGAATGTACCTGATTTCCTCAAGGGCGTTATGGATAAGCGAAAGCAGGATATTAGAAATTTACTATACTTCTTCTTTGACGAGAATCCTCAGTACCTATTAGCTGATGCGGATTCCTTTATGGCTACAGGATCATTACCAGCAGAAGCTGAAATATTTACGGGAGAAGTTCTTAAAAATGTAGAAAGACTATGGTTAGAGAGGGAGTTTCAGGAAATTGAAACTGTGGATGCAGTTGGTCCAGATGGCAAAATAAAAACATTTGATAAAGATAATGTTCCTCCAGATTACAAGCCCCTAAATAGGGATACAACAAGCAAAGCAAAGCCTTTAGAAGTTCCTTTGCAGGAATCAAAACCAACTTTGCCTAATAAGCCTATTAAGGAAGCCCCAACGGCTCCAAAATTATTAGTACATGAACCACAGGAAGCACCGGATTTTTGGGCGTAAAAAATATTAAAAGGGATTTGATCTTTTTTTATGTAGAGAAAACGTAGGTTGCCTCCCGCAAGTAAAGGGTAGGTTGAAACTTACGAAAATGGATGCAACTAAACTTAGGAGGAAGTCTGATGAAATTTATCACTAGCAGAATTCTCATGGGGAAAGCCCCGTCTATAGAGGAAGCTGCCCAAAAAGCTCAAAAGGCTGATGTAAGGTCTCTTGATGAGATTCTTAAAGACATCAAAACAGCCAACTCTGGAAAGACTGTTAAAACGGCTTCCGCCGAAACGTCTATGACAAAGACCACCCAAGCCAAAGAACCCAAAGTAGAAGCGGCTAAGGAAGAAGAAATTGAAGTCGTAGAAGTCAAAGAAGCGGCCAAGAAGGTTAAAGAAGAAAAAGAAGAAAAGTTTGAAGATCGATTTAAAAAGAAAGAAAAAAAGAAAGCTTGTGCTTCTTTGAAGATGGCCAAAAAAGCTGACTTCCGTAATTGGGCTGCCGAATCTATTATTAAAGCGTGGGCTGGTTGCAAAGACGTTAAAGGTTGCGTAGCCAAGGTTCAGGGGCATGTAAGTGATCCAAATCTATATTGCGGATTGCTCCAGATTGCCAGTGCCGAAGCCGAAAAAATGGTTAAAGCCGCCAAGACTGATAAATCAGAAGTCAAGGTTGCTGCCAAGGGCTTTGAGAAGCTGGCCAAGTTGAGCAAGGAACAGTTGTCATTACTCCGCGATTATTTCACTCCGCTCTACGGAGAGAAGTATGTAGATAGCCTTTTAGGGGACTACTAAACGAGTAGGCAGTATACTCCTGAAGGACGCAAATGGGTTATTGCTGCTACGCTAGTGTCCTGAGGGTCAGGATTCGCGTAGCAGCTTTTTTTGGAGAACAGAAATGCCACAGATTAATGTGTCCATAAAATCCCCTAAATCAATCAAAGTAGTAGCTCAAGTTGCCGAAGAACTTTCTACTCCAGAAGCCGTTCCTGCTCCTGCTCCAGAAGCCCAGAAAGCCGCTCCTGCTCAAGAACCAGCACCGGCACCAGCAGAAGGGCAACAGATCGAGCAACAAGGGAAAGAGAGTCAAAGTCAGGAATCTTTTGCTGATTGGCAAAAAATGATGAACGCTTTGAACACGGTTCGTCAGCCCGGATTCTCTAGAAAATGGAGCGTTTCAACAGATAGTAGCCCAGATCAGCAACAATTTACTCTGACTATTCATAATTCAGTTGAGAAGCTGACTCCGGGTGGGCCTTCCGGTAAAAAAGCTTTCAATCAGCATATGGAAAAAGAGGCCAAGAAAAACGAAGAAAAAGAAGAAGATGCAAAGAGTTCGGGCGATGATTGGAATCCGAACCCATGGGCCGTCTGCCATACTACTGTAGATAAAAAGAAAAATCCCGAAAAATTTGAGCGTTGTGTAATGGATGTTAAACAGAAACAGGCTTCCTTTCCTGTAGAATTCCTTGAATCAATGGGCATAAAAACTGGTGAGAAATAAGATAGGAGACTGAAAATGAGGCTTTCAAAATGTGGCAAGAACTCGGATTATTCTTGGGTAGAGGCTTTATCTAAACACAAAGAGCCAATCAAGGATCAGGAAGAACATCTTCTGTCTAAAATTGACGGTCCCGAGAATATCGAGAATGTTCTTGAAGAATCAACAGAGGCTACCTTCAATGTGGCTGCTCCTAAAAAAACCAATGCTCAAGTTATCCAAGAAGCGGCTATTGAATTACAGAACAGAAACGAGGAAAGACGGAGATTTGCTGAAGTAGAAACAATTAAAAACAAACTAGCTATTAATGAAGTTGATCCCGTGGCTTTGGGTATCGTTTCCAAAGAAAATTGGGAAAAATGTCAAGACGCTTCAGATGCAGAGAAGATAGCCAAGGTTGCCGCTCAGAAACAGTTGGGAATTGTCAAGAATTCATGGCAAGCAAAAGCTATGGAACCTCGCAAAGTAAGTATGCATTATGATCCTGAAACTTCAAAAACTGGCCAAATTATGTCTAATTCTTCAATGACTGAAGATAATCAACCAGTTGTTTCAAGGCAAATCCCAGCAACTAGTAATTCGATATTTGATCCACACAGGTTAGATAGACAAGCCTCCGAAGAGAATGCTCATGACAAAGCTGTGGGACAGATCAGGAAAGATAGATCAGAGCGTGAGTCCGCATCAAAGAATTGGCGAAACGAAACTCATGCTATTCCTGAAGATTTGAAGGTTATGAAAGGCCAAGCCGTAGGCAAAGCCAATAGTTTTGAGACTGTAGAAACTCGTTATCATGCTCCAAAGAATCAAGTATCCATGGCAGACAATATTACTGGAGCCACCCCTGATGAAATCAGGGAAAAGTTGACCCAGTTATTCATGGAAAAGATACCAGATCACAAGCAGGAAATCCGAGACGAGAATAAGGCTAGAAAAGAAGCAATCCAAAGAAAAGAGCCTTCTGCCGAGGAAAATAAAGCTTGGGAAAAGGTCCAGAAACCAGTGTCTACATCTGACATACAGAAGAAACTAACGGAGCTATGGCTAGGGAAATCAGAATAATAACAGCACAAGATCAGCCTATAGATATAGGCAGACCTGTAGCTAACGACATGATATTCCCAAACGATTTTGCTAATCGGGTTGGGCAAGCTGCTGCCACTAATCAGGCTGTTGATAATGTGGCAAATAAATACACAAACGAAGGCTTGCCTAATATGAGGAATATTATAGTTCAGCCTCAGCCTAATAACCCTATGAGCATAAGAGATCAATTATATAACACAAAAAGCGGATTCAATCAGCCAGACATTGCTGATGTAAGACAAATGGCATCGGATATTGGTGTTACTGATTTAACTGTGGTTCTTCCTCCCCAGTTAAATGTTATGGTTGGAAATATAAAGAGCGAAGCAGATCCCAATGATGAAAATGCCACTGAAGTAGTTAATCAATTGTCAAGTTATATTACAAATACCTCAGCGATAAGTGATTCGGAGAAATTCATTGAAGGGAATGCTTTCTTTAAGAACCAAGTCAAAATTCTCAAAAATCAGCAAGCCTTGAGAGGAGCACAAGTTCCTGCAAGAGCAGCTTCTAGAAATTCCAGAATCGTCACTGCTCAAGAAGGATTGGGATTGCCTGCTGTAGCATCACCACCACCCGCTAATATGTCTAATCCATTGATTGATGGTCAAATTACTTCGATGGATGAATTAAAAGATGCCCTTCTGAATATGGGAGCAACGGAAGAAACATATAATCTGGTCTTTAATTTGGTTGGTATGGATAATGAAGACAGTGCTAAAAGTGCTCTAAAAGAGTTTTTTAAGGGTAGTTCTGCCGCATTATGTGTATTATATGAGTTGTTGATAAAAGCAGGTATTGCAAGTCCTATTGATGAAAGCATTATAGGGGGTCTCATGGAAAAACATCCAGAACTCTTTCCTGAAGAGCAACCAGTTCAGGCTTCACTGAAAAGAGGCACTGTCACGGGATCTTACATTCTTGAAGCTAAGAATGGGAAAACTCTTACAATCAAAAATATCTGGGATATTCCTCGTCTAGCTCAAAGATTAGGTTGGGACGGGAATGGGGATGCCCAAGTATTTGTAGAATCAAAAGTTGGACAAGATTTACAAGTCAAAGATATGTTTGGTAAAAACTATGATAAAGTAGTGGCTTCCTTCAATGGTCTTTTCCTTGTTGCTGGTCCAGACAAAAATACTACGATGGAAAAGACTGCCAGTGGAGGTGTGGGCAGCACAGTTAATATGGTTTATGATATGGCTGGCCCATCTGACAAACGATATTGTCCTAAACTAAGAAATGTTATTTCAACCTTCCAATGCAGATTCAACTGCTTAGACGGATTGGTTATTGGGGATGCTCAAGTTCTTTGCGGAGAGGCTATTTGGAGAAGATCTATAATGGATAAATTCTCCACTGAATATCTCAATAAAGAAGGCAAGCTAGAAGGTGGATACATAAGAGATCGTTTCATTGTTGAAAGTACAACGCATGAACATCCTGCTCTATTAAAACCCGGACAGCGAATGGCCCCCATTAATGAAGATGCGTGGAGCACAGAAAAGAGACTTCAGGAATTAAGGCGTTCTCCAGAAGCCAAAGCTCGTGGCTATTCGGAAACTCCGGGAGATCCCAAAGGCCTTTATAATTTCGACCAGCATGAATTAGTAAAAGGTCCTAAAGCTCCGAATTTATTTGGAATGTCTGGCAGGACTAAAGAAGCATTTAATAAAAACAAGATGACAAAAACTGCTGGTAATCCGATGCTGAAAAACGTTTCCATGCAGGCTGGAACAGTTTGCCCAAGATGCAAGATGAAAGGCAAAGAAAATCAGAAAAGATGCATGAATTGCGGAACAAAGATGGAAATTCAGTCAAAAGGGACAGCCATGAATGAAACAGGGGCTATTCCTAAATCTGATATTGCCGCTTCTGTTGCCAATGGTGTTTATCGAATTACCAATGGTGAAGTAACAGTTTATGGTTCATCCATAAAGGAAGCCTTGGGTAAATTAAAAGGATTAGTGCCTCAAAATCCTGATCAAGTAGGTCAGGAAGAAGAACAATTAACAAAATTGATTCAGCAAAAAGTTGAAGAGCAACAATTACAACAGCAACAACAGCCGGGAAGTCCGGGTCAACAAACACTCGCGGCCCCACCACAGAAGCCAGTTCAGCCTAATTTAGCACAACCTAAACCGGCTCAACCTCTTCCGGGACAACAAGCTCCTTTAGGTCAGTCTTTACAGCCGAAACCTCTTGGACAAAAACAAATTAATCCTCAATTGCAGCAACATGAAGGGAAAGAGTTTGATCCTTCAGTATTAGAAGATGAAGAAGGGGCACATATTCAGGCTACCGCTTTGGATTCTTTTCTTGACGTAACTGAAGAGAAAGATCCAGAAGCGAAAAAAGAAATGGAAGGACTAGCCGAAAAAACGGTTTTAGGTCCAGAACGTAAGGTAAAAAAATAAGTTAAGGAGAATAAAAATGGCAGACGTTATTCGCAAAATCAACGCTAGTCTAGATAAGGTCAGAGTATTAACTCGAAATCTAAATGTTAATGCTCAGATTACGGGCTTGGATGTTTCTGCCAACGGAACAGTCTACGCTGCTGACTGGTTCAACAATGTTATTTATAAGATTTTTGAAAGTGGCAAAGTAGAAGGTGTGTTGGCTGGAAAAATTGGAGTTTCTGGTGATGTCCTCACCGAGACGATCAATGGTAAAAGCGGGTTAGATGCTCGTTTCTGGAGACCTTTCGGTATTTGTGTAGACAGAAGCGATAATATTTGGGCAGTAGACAGAGACAATTGGAAGATCAAGAGATTGTCGAACAATGGCCGAGTCATGTCACTGGCAGGTTCTACCGCTGGCGATGTCATCAATGATGATGGATCTGAAGTCAAGTTTGGTGCATATATGGGCGGCGTTTGC
>Ga0307380_10000772_pt1 | contig 47994 bp, 58 predicted proteins | sample UN3MG_FD_202239 | JGI IMG/M metagenome (GOLD analysis project Ga0307380, IMG submission 202239) | Soil microbial communities from Risofladan, Vaasa, Finland - UN-3 | ecosystem: Environmental > Terrestrial > Soil > Coastal area > Acid sulfate soil | place: Finland: Risofladan, Vaasa | collected... | reverse complement strand
CGGTCCATGGAGTGATCGTCTTGCCCGCGGCCCGCGCCGCCTCCCGGCCGCGACCTGCCCAGGGCAAGAGCGCCGCGGTCGCAAGTCCCGTGCCCGCGCCGATTGCCGCCTGGCCCCCCCATTCTCCAACCGTATCGCCGCGCGCGCCCGCAGCGCCGCTCAGGGCAAAGGCCGCCGGCGTTGCCGCACGGCCCAAGCCGGCCAGCCTGCCGACCATCCCCACGCCCTTGAGTTCTGCCAGGCTGCCCGTGATGCTGGCGGCCAATCGGAGGCCCTTGGCCCACACCGGAAGCTCAGCGCCGCCCCCGATGGTCTGCATCCCCTCGTTGGGCGGCGTCCACGGGGCGAGTCCCTGCGTGGCCCTTGCAATGGTCCCGACGAGGGGCAAGCCCTCTGCCGCCTGCCCCACGGCCTCCCCCGCAGCGCGCATGCCAGTCAGGGGCTTGACGTCCGTGCGCTCCATCGGGCGCGGGTAGAAGGGGATCCCATAGGTCCGGTCGTGCTCGGCGTCTCGCATCTCTTCCGGGAGCGAAAGGAAGTATTGCTTGTAGCGCTCCCTTTCCTCGGGCGCCAAGCTCCCAAGCGCCCGATCGAACTCGATGCGGCGTGGATCTCGTGCGCCGGTCATTGTGGAACTCCTACTGGCCCATCCTGCTCACTCGCCATTGATCTTCCACGTTGTTTGATTCCTTCAACCTCTTAACCCTTTCTGCTTCGATAGTTCTCAGTCTCAGACGAGCAGCCTCCGCTGCACCCGGCGCGTTCGATGCCGCGGCCGCGGGCGTATTGAACCCCGGCACCGGGGGAGGCCCACCCTGTGGCCCGGGCATCGGCCCGCCCTGCCCGCCGATTCCACCGGCCACCTGCTGGGCCGCGCCTTCCAGCCCGCCCGCCATGAGGTTCGCCGCAGCATCGGCGAGCTTCCCCGTGTATGCGGCCTGGTCGTTCATCATGTCCAGGTGTGCTTTCTTGATCATCAGAATGCGGTCGTAACTGACTCCCATGCTGTGCAGCACCCGGCTTGCCACCTCCATGTTCTGCGTCCGCGTGTAGACCGAGCCGTACAGGGCTTTCTCGGCTTCCTCCCGTACCGCCGGGTCTCGCAGATTCGTCAGGTACCAGCGCGCTGCCTTATCGGCGTCTTCCTTGCCCTCGAAACTCGGGACCACGAGGCCATCGAGGTACTGCGCGGCCTTCTGTACCTCGGGCCCTCGCAGTTGGTTGAGCTGCATGTCCGCCATCTGCGTGATGCTCGCCGCCCTGTCCTTGTCCCCGAGCTTCAGGGCCAAGTTGACGATGTGATCCCGCTCCGCGATGATCGTGCTGTACTTCCCGTTGTGGTCCAGATAGCCGCTGCTGACCTGCGCGAAGGTCTGTCCCGCGCGCGCCGTCGCCGCGTCCAGGGTCTTCCGGGCGCCGACGAGATCCTTTTGCTCCCCGAGCTCGAGCTGGAACTTCTCCACCTCTGCCTTCTGGCGGGCAAGGATTGAAGGGAACAGTTGCTCCCCTTGCTCCATCGTGATCTTGCGCTGGCGCATGTCGGCGTCGTGAATCTTCTCGTCCATGCTGAGGCGCCTGTCCTCGCGCCCGGCGCCTCTCTTGGCGAGTTGGATGTCCGCCCTCTGGCCGCGAGCCAACCGTTGCTCCGCCGCCTCCTGGACGCCCACCTGGCGTTCTGCCCGGCTCTCCGCCCGTTCCTGAGTCCCGGCCCTCGCGGCGAACTCCAGGGCCGACGTGAGTCCCTTCCGCTTCCGTGGGTTCCGGATTCCCTCCGCTCGCAGCATTGCCTCTGCGGGCGACATGCCGAGCAGGCGGGCCCGACGCGAGCCCTTCTTGGCGCCGCGCATCATGGTCGACGGCCAGAGCGACGATCGCTCCCTCGGGGCAAACCTACCGCTCACCCCCTTGCCCCAGTCAGCCCGGGCGCGCGCTACCCGCTGGGCCGCGGCCTGCTCCAGGCCCGCGTAGACCCCCTCAAGGTCCGGGACCTCGCGCATGGGGAACGCGCTCCGGCGCTCCGGCGCTCCTCGTCGAGCCTCGGCCCGCAGGCGTTCGTTTCGTTCCTCGGCCGTCTCGTCGCGCACGCGGCCACCGAACGGGTCTCTGGACGATGCGTAACTCTTGCCCATCCTACCGCGCTCCTTTCGCCAGCCCGAGCGCCGCCAGGTGCCGGACACTCCCCGCGTCCTTCCGGGCCTTGGCCTCCCTGGCCCGCTTGCGGAGTCTGCGGCGGCTGCGCTTGCCACGCTTCGGGATCCCTGCCTTGTCCACCGCGGCCGCGACGGCCATCTCGACCCGCTTCCTGTGCGACTTGCCAGCGGCGAACGTTGAGCTGTGGAGCATCTCGTGGACGTTGCCCTCGATCACACGCCTCGACTTGCCCGATGTGAGGGGCATGGAGGACTCCTTTTCAGAATCGGTTGACGCCCGCACCGCCCATCGCCTGAACGGCGGCGAGGAGGCCCGGATCAGTGAACCCACCGTAAGCCATGTTCCCGAGCTGACTGTAATCCGTGCCCTGGTACGGCGCGTTCGCCAGCATGGTTGCGTAGCCCTGCTGCGCGCCGAACATCTGGCCCCAGATGGATTGCAGCGCCGCGAGCGCGAGCTGCTGACTCTGTTGCTCGCTTTCCCGAGCCTTGAGGGCGAACTCCCCGCCGTACTTCGCCTGCTCGATGCGGGGCGTCCTGTAGGCCTCCTGCTCGGCCCCGACGCGGTTCCGCTGGAGCTCGCTCATGAGGGTCATGAACTCGCCCTGGCCGATGCTCTTGTTGGCCAGAGCTTCCCGCAACTTCCGCTCCTGCTCCCCGTACTGCGCCGCCGCTGTCTCTTTAGCCTGGCCGCCGATCAGGTTTGCGACGTCCGGGCTGAACTGGCTCTGGATGGTCTCTGGGTTCAGGTTGCGCTGGATCGACTCCCGGGCCGCCGTGAGAAGGCCTGGCGTCAAGATGCCCTGTATCCCCCCGCCGAGTCCGCCGGCCGTACCCGCCCCGCCAGCGCCTCCACCACCGAACCCGGCCAGGCCGCCCATGATTCCGAGCGCCTGTTCGTAGCTCTGCTCACGCTTCCCGCGGGCCTGTTCGTCCGAGCCGAACTGCAACGAGGAGAGGGCATCGCGGGGCTGGAGAGAGCTCATCGCAGGCAAGCTGCCCCCCCCGCCGCTGAGCCGGGCAGATGCAGCCGTGCCCAAAGGACTCTGTGTGCCCCAGGGGTTATAGAGTGCCATCCGTAACTCCTAGCATGCTGCGGCAGTTCTTGACAAAAGCTCGAAACGGGCGTATACTCTCCTTGCGAAAGGAGCCACGCCATGAAGACCTTGCTGTTGTTGCTGCTGGCCGCCTCCGCGTTCGGAGGCGAAGTGGTCAAGGATGACCAGGGCCGCCTTCTCATCCCAATGACGAAGTTGCTTTGCGCCCCCCTCTATGAGATCAAGGACGCGAAGATGACGCTTTGCAGGGTCGGGAACTCGCAAGACCCCGCCATCGTCGTCACCTTGACGTTCATCCACAGGAATTCCGGGGAAGTGGACGTGTACTGCGTCTGCGATTTCGGATCGAGCGGTGCGTTTCGAGAGGCCAAACTGCAAGCCTTCGCCAAGGACGTGAAGCCCCTGACCCTGACGACGGTGCGCTTCATCGCCAACAGGCCGATTGTGAAACTCGGCGACCGCGCTATTGAGAGCGTCAAGTTCACGCCCTGCTTCAGCTTCTCGCACTCCCGCTAGCCGCATCACTTCACCCTCCTGATCAGCGGCAACTCGATGTGCAGGGGCCAATCATCCCTGCCGCTCGTCTCGTCGGTGTACTGGTTATAGCTCACCACTTGGACCACCGGATTATCCTGGCAGACCCAATCGCCCGATCCAGGTATCACATGCTTGTGCTTGAGCGCGCCGTCCTTGTGCCACGCCACGTTGCCGTCTTGCAGAATGCCGAGGAGGTAGCCGCGTGGATCGTAGGCGTTCTCGGGGTCCTCGCCTTCCGGTAGAACGCTCGTGATTCGTTCCCACCCCGGCGGCGGTTCCGTGTTGAGATCGCAGAACACGACGTTGCCAGGCCCATTCACCGGGGCGTCGTTGCAGTCCCGCGAGTACCAAGTACCCGCGCTATCCTGGAAGGCATGAAACTTCTGGCTCTGCCGGATGTTGGGATACTCGATGCTGCTGGCGTACGTGCCGCGGAATAGCAGGATAACTGTCTGCTCGCCCTCGACCCCGTCAATCGTGGCCTTGACAGTCGGCGCATCCTCATCCGTGTAGGAATCGTAGTCCTCCGTCGCCGTGGCAAGGTGGTAGTGGGGGGGCGTGGGCGGAGGCAGTTCGTCGAAGTCGGCCTCGACGGGCGTCCGCAGGTGGCCCTTGGCCGTGAGCCCCACCCGCGCCAGCACCTTGTCCGTGAAGCCGATCTCCGTGACGTCGGCGGCCGCTACCGCCTCGTGGGAGATTTCCCCTGCCTCGTCGTCGTACGCGATGGGGGAGACGCCAGCCAGCTCGTCAGGTGGAGCGCCAAGGATGTCCCCAACCAGGTTGATCGCCTCGGCCGCCTGCTCGACCGCCTTGCCCACGTTGAGCGCGAGTTGCACAAGGTTCTGCGCCACCAGCGCCCCGTTCTGAGCGATCTGGCCTGCCGCTCCCGGCTTGTCTGCGCTCCCCGGCATGATCCCGAACCCTGTGAGGTTCACGGCCGCCTTGGTCGCACCGCGCACGGAATCAAGGATCGCGTCCCTGTTGAGTTTCAGGCAAGGAAGTTCCGCCATCGCTCAGTCCGCCCTCCTCTCGAGCACGTCCCCCTCCAGGACCGCCTCGATGAATCGGAACTTGTACCCGAGCATGTCCGCTGCCAGTGAGAGTTGACCCGCACGGCCCCGCACCCCGAAGGACACGCGATGGTTGGCCTTCGTCATGGAGCAGGCCACCGTCACGTCGTCCACCGCACCAGCATCCGTAGCCAAGCCCACGGTGAGGGTTCCGCCAGCCACCGGCTGAATCTCCACATGGGCGCGGCGGTAGAGCTTCTTGAGCGTCGGCTGGTCGAGCTCCTCAGGACCGGACTGCATGAGCACGGGGATGGCCACCCCCTGGTCCGCGTAGACCTCGCGGCTGAAGGTCCTCAAGATGCCCGTCCCGTTGTGGGAGAACACGACGTACTTGGCCACCCCGTCGTAGGCCTTCACCGACTCGAGCTTGTCAGCGGCGACCGTCCAGATCGACCATCGGCAGTCCGGCCACAGGATCGTCTTGCAGTCGAGCGCGAGGATCGTGTCATTCTCCGTCAGCTTCGCGTCCCTCATGACCGAGACGAGAACGTGGTCGGTTTCCCCGTCGTACACGATGCTCGCACCATGGAGCGCCCACTTGACCACGGAGTCCCAGGTGTCGCGGATCACGTCCGAGACTCGTCGCGTCGTCGCGCCGTCGAACAGGTACACCCCATCGTGGCTGATGAAGAACACCCCCCAGGGCGAGGAGCAGCCGCACCAGGGGCCCACACCACCCACGTCCGGCACCCGCCGGGTGCAGGACGTGCAGGTCGTGTTGAGCATCCAAAGCGACTCTTCGCAGATCACGCACAACTCATCCCCCAAAGGAACCAGGGCGACAATCTCGTAGCCGTTCTCCTCGCCAGCGTTCAGGTAACTCGACAGCGGGAAACTCTCGGGGTGGCTGTTGTCGTAACTCGCGGCCAGGCGGCGCGGCCTGGCATTCGTCACGTCGTTTGCGATGACCACTCGACCGTCGCTCATCAGCGCGATGCACTTGGCGACGAAGCCGATGGTGTCCTTGTTGGTCCCGGCGTCCCCGACCTCGTAGCCGAGGAGATTGTCGGCCAACTCGTCGGTCGTGTCCGTGGGATCGTACTGCTTGACGAAGAAGTACTTGGACCCGTTTGCCACGGTCCGGTAGAGGCGAACCTTCGTTGCGGATGCGTCCGTTGTGGCCGTGGTCGTGATGTTGCAGACATCGGCGGTCAGATCGATGGACGCCGCAGGGCTCGGGTCGCTCTCCCTCTCCAGCGTGGGATCGTAGTAGGTGTAGACGTAGGCGTAGGTGCCAGTCAGCGCCCCGCCAGCACCCACCGCAAGGCCAGGCGCCACGGTTGGAGCCTTGAGGCCCATCGGGTGAATGTTCGTGCCATCGAAGCGCCAGTTGGTGCCGTAGCCCGCGATCGACCCGTTGACGAGGTAGACCATGGCCTGGGTGGCGATCGCGTTGAACAGGTCCGTCGCCGCCCATGTCCAGTCCGCCGCTCCGCAGTTGTCAACCGTGAGGGCCGCCGTCCAGTCGCCCGACCAGAAAATATCCTCCTCCCCCATGAACATCAGCTTGAGCAGCCCATCGGCTTCAGAGATCCAAGAGAACAGGCCGTGGCATTCGGGATCGGTCAGGGGCGTCGAGAACAGGCGGGAAGTGCCGGGGCGCAGAATCGCCTGGGCGTCGGGGTAGCCCGAGGCGGCCATGACGTTCTGCGCCTTGGTCCACCACGGCCAGGACGCGGGATGGTCCCGCGTGTTCAGCCCGAGAAAGCCCTTGAGCCGTTTCGATGTAGCCACAGGGCACTACTCCCTTTCGTATGCCATCGAGCGCGGCCCTTCGTGGCGGCGGGCGAGAACGGTCAGCAGCCGGTCGAGCATGGTGCGCCCGCGCGTCTCGAACGCGCCCGCCATCGCGTTGCCCTCGGTGAGCAACAGGAGGGCCGCGGCGAACTGCTCGAGCACCTGGTCCAGCACCGGAGGGAGGCCGCTCGTCGCATCGTCGGCGTCGAAGGTCCCAGCACTCTCCGTGCCGATGAAGCGCAGCCCGCCCGTGACCGCTGCGATGGGGATCGGGCGCAGCAGGACGGTGGACTTGAGGAGCGTGTAGGTGTAGGGCGATCGCCCGTCCTCCATCTGCCGCGGGCCGGCAGGGTCAATGTCCTGCCAGTGGGTCGAGCCGGTGGACTCCAGCACTTGAACCGTCTGGATGTGGATCATGTTGGCCGGGATGTTGTACTCGTCCGTCTCGGCCACGAGGTTGATCGCATCCGATACGACTGTGCAGTAGCTCGCGTGTGGAATCCGTGCCACGAGTTCCCACACTTCCGCCAGGGCGTTGTCGAGGGCGTAGGTGATATCGCCGTCCGTGTGCTCTTTCTCCGTGGCCTCACGGATCAGCCGGCGGACGTTGACGATCAACTCGGCCAGGGTCCGGCTCCCACCCGTGGCACCTGGGACCAGTGCCCCCACCCAGAACCAGGCGCGCGACGGCGCCCCGATTACAAGATCGGTGACGGCGGGCGCTCCCGCCGCCTGCTTGTAGAAATTGACCCGCACGTTGACCCGCCCCACGAGTCCCGAGGGGAAGTCAGCAGAGTACACGTCCCCGGACCGATCGGTGAGCGGGACGTCGTAGTTGGCGATACTGCCGTCTGCCCACACGGCCCAGTCGCCGGCCACGGTGTCCCATACCGCGCTGTCAGACACCCGCCGGACGATCGCATAGACCGTGTTCCCGCTCGGGTACGTGCAGTTCAACTCGTTGGACATTGGCCTATCTCCCAGCTTGGAGAAGTTCGAGCATGTCGGTGACGAGTTTGCCCAAGCTGTTCGCGGTCGTGTGGCCGGCCAGGAGTTCGTCGCAGAAGGCGTCGGAGAGGGCCAGCGCGAACGTCGAGGTCTTGAGGATGAGATCGGCACCCGTTCCCGAGAGGCTGTACCCCGTCTTGTCCCAGACCGTCAGACTCCCAACGGAGCCGCTAAGGTTGCCCTCGATGTCGCCATGAATGTCGTACCCGCCGCCCGCGCCCACTCCCTCGATCCCGTCCCCGATTGTGGAGGCGACACCGCGAATCCCCGTGCCCGAGGTTCCGCCGCCGACCCCGTAGATGCCGTGGCCGGTGGTGCCGCCGACGGCAGTGATACCCGCAAAGGTCGTACCTCCTTGCGCGTAGATTCCGGATCGTGTGCCCGTGGAGATTGCATAGAGTCCGTTGCCCGGGGCGGTCAGGAGCAACGCGTCGTTCGTCCCGCCTGTGCCTGTAATGGTCACACCGCGTCCTGCGAGGCCAGTGATGGTCGCGCCATCCGTGCTGCCGCTGACCACGAGGCCCACGCCCGCCGCGTTCGTGATGGTGGTCGCGCCGAGCGTCAGACCGCCACTGAGATTCAGCGTCGCCGCTGCCCCGCCGTGCGCGTGGTTGCCGAGCGTCGCGTCGCTCACCGTGGGCATCGTGCAGTTCGTGAAGCCGTAGCCCGTGCCGTCGAAGGCCAGCTCCGCGTTGTCGGCCGCCGTCGTGTCGCCCGAAACGGCCACCACGTCCGCCGGCGGCGAAAGCTCGACGCGCAGGTTCTCGCTGAACGCCGTCGCGCAGTTGACCGTCAGGATGACCTCCGGAACCCCAACCGCGAATGCCGCGTCAACGAAGTCCACACGGTAGATGCCTTGCCCCACCTCGATCACCGTGCTCTCGGACCAGGCACCGGCAACGCCGTTGCCGTTGAGCGTCGCGTCCACCTTCGCAGAGATGGCCGCCCCCGAGCGGGTGTAGTAGAGGTCGAAGTCGGTTGCCGTCAGGCCAGTGGCAATCACGCCCGTCGCGGCGAGCCGCATGCAGAAGTAGTTAGTGACGCTCGTCGAGCCGGCCTTGACGCTCCTCGCGTGCGCCGCAGAGCAACCGATCAGGAGAATGGCAAGGCCGCTGAGGAGTTTGCGCCTCATTGTGAGATTCCTCCGGTCATGTCGGGGTTGATCGGACGCGGGTAGGGCACGAAGCCCGCCGCCTCGTGGAGGTCGTGGTTCTCGACGTAGCCGGTGATGGACGGGGGGCCGCTGGCCTCGCGGCTTGCCAAGGCGATGTGATAGCGGTACGTAGTGTTCGCAACGACCGCCGTCAGCGTGTCGAGTAAGTCGCCAATCAGGCGTCCCGGCGCGTCGTAAATCTCACACGAGCCGGCGGTGCCTGCGCGAACCGCTGTGCAGTAGTAGGGCGTGCTGAGCGTGGCGACGTAGGCGTCGCTCGCACCAGTGCTCATCTCCCGCAGATTCAGGTATTGAATCGAGCCTGTGCCGCTGTAGTACCAATAGACCGTTTGGCCCGTCGCGCGGTCCGCAAAGGTCCCCGCTGCATTGCTCACGCCCCAGAGGTCCGCGTGCGCCGTGAACGAGCTTGTGGCGCTTACGAAGCAGTCGAAGTCGTGCGTGTAGTTGCCGAAATGACCCGCCCCAAAGTCCTTCGTGAGGTAGGCGGCTACAGAGCGGAGCATCGTATCGAAGGTGCAGCGGACGTTGCCCGCCTCGCCAATGGTCAGGTCGCCGTCTGGGTCAACCTCGGCGTAGGTGCTCAGGTCTTGGTAGGGGTCGGGCAGCGGCTCGGCGGGCGCGACGGAGAGGGCGTCGAGGTCAACGGGGAACGCCTTGCTGGCCTTCCGTCGCCGCTTGGCTTCCTGGAACGCGCCCTTGTCGTCCTCGCCCTCCTTCGGCGGCTTGATCACCTTGTCGCGGTAAGCGCACACGGCAGCGACGATCATCTCCTGGCGCGGACGGAAGTAGGCGAGCTTCCACGCGGCGAACTCGGCGGGCTTGAGCTTGCCCGCGCGCGCGAGGGCGGCCTGGGCGTTGTGGCGGAGGCGCAGGGCTTCGAGGGTCGAATAGGCGCACTCGCATCGCTCGGCGTCGGTGCGGCAGGCGGCTGGGAAGGGTAGGAGCTCGACGGAGACGGACTTCTCCAGCACGGGCGGCGGCGGAGCCTCGACCGCCGGCGGCTGCACGAGGAGCGCCGTGCTCACTGCCGCCGCCACCGCCAAGCCGATTGCCGCTGTGATGGTCCGTCGGTTCATTTCAGCGAATCCTTCACGTCCTGGAGCCTGCGGCGGACCTCGGCCAGATACTCCGCGTCGGACACCTCTTGCTGGGCGCCGCGGGCGGCGAGGCGCTTGGCGAGCCAGGAGAGGGCACGGTCGAGAAGCCAAAACACGATGCGTTCGGTCATCCGTGGCACTCCCAGCGATGGTCGCGCGTGTCGTCGAGAAAGTCGGCGGTGTCGTCGGTCGTCTGGTGGCCGTTCCACCGCGCCCAGCGAATCACAAGCCAGGCGATGAACACGGAGGCGATGACGCCCGTAAGCACGTCCCAGGCCCGCCAGTTCCAGAAGCGCAGCAGCCTCACTTTAGCCCCTTGCTCTTGAGCCAGTTGGCGATTGCCGCATTGATCTTGGCCTTGAGGTCGTCCACGTCGGGCACGGCCACGGATGGGGCGGCCGGGATGGTAACGGGCGGAGACGGCGCCGCAGGTGCGGTGTGTGAGGGAGCGGACGGCGCCGGCTCCGCCACGGGAACAGGGTCGGGCGCAGGCTCAACGGCCAACCCGAGCAACTCCTTGCAGTGGCAGTCGTCCTCGGCCTTGCACTTTGCCCTATAGAACTTGAGGAGGAACTTGCCCCACTCCGACTCGGTGAGCAGGCCCGCCTGATAGTTGTTGTAGTGCGGGGAGTAACAGATGATGGGGCACGTGTCCTTGTTGTGGGGGACCAGATTCCAGATGTTGTCGTGCTGGTCGTAGCGGACGTTCAACTCGTTCTGGTCGGCCGGATTGGGCAGGAATAGCGCCCACCGTGCGATGTCCGACTCCGAGGGATTCGGGGCGAACCCGATGGGCAGGCCGGGGATGCCCTGGCAGCCGGCGCCGAACGCCACGAGGGCGAGCAGCAGGGCGATGGCGACGAGCGTGCGCAGACGGATCGGGTTCACGGTTCTTTCTCCTTCACTTGTGAATGACCAGGGCCAGAAGGGCAACCACAACCGCAGTCAACATCAAGCCGACCGCCGGCCACACGATCCATTCGACGCGCTTCAGTCGGCCGTTCAGGTTCTCGAACCGGACGTCGCCGGCGGCCAGGCGCGCCAGGATGGCCTTCGTGTCGCTCCGAATCTCGGCTAGGGCACTGCGAAGGTCATCAGGACGCACTTGCTTCCCCTTTCAGGGCAGGCCCGGCCCGTGAGAGCCGGGCCTGCCCTCTGGGGTGGTCAGGGATCAGGCGGCGGCGATCGTGGCGGCCGCGACGTGCCGGCTGAACTTGATGTACACGTCGATCGTCCCGGCCCCGTCGCAGTGGGCGCCGGTGGCCTTGACGCTGATCTTCTTGCCGCTCTCCAGAACGGCGTGTTGGTGGTTGACGGAAGCGGCGGCGAGTTCGACGGTATCGTTGGCACCGAGGTTCGCCACAGCCTCCTGGAGAAAGCCCGTCGTGCCACCATCACCATTGGCGTTGTTGGTGTAGAAGATCACGTTGGTGCCAGTGGCGAGGCCCGTCGCGTTGGTCTGCAGGATCACGTCCTCGATGGTGAGGGCGCCGCCGGAGCTGACGCCTGTCACGTCCACGCCGGTCGTGAGGATGGCCGAGGACACGAGGGTCTTCTTGACCCAGAAGGGCTCGAGCCCCGCGGCGATCTTGGCGACGGCAGCGGCGGAAACGGCGTCGGCGCTGATCGCGTCCGCCGCGAAGGTCGTGGCCGCGATGCTGCCGGCCGGCAGTGGCCCGGCGGTAGTGGCCGGCGTCCCGACGCCCGCCTGGTCGATCGCGTCCACCTCCAGGTTGCCCAGGCACTTCATGCTGCCGGGGTCCAGGATGGTGCCCAACGTGTCGCCGTAGAGCCTGTTGTCCACGAGGAACCCCGTGGCGGCCCCGGACAACTCGATGGCGTGCTGCCCGGTCTGGAGGTTGCTGACGATGTTGTCCTTGACCACCAGGTTCGTCAGGATGCTCGCGGAGTGGATGCCCGCGTCGTCGAAGTCGCCCTGAATCACGTTGTCCACGATCTCCACGCCGTCCTGCACGGCCCCGATCTCAATGGCGGCGTTGCAGACGCCACTCGCCACAGCGGTGATCTTGCACCGGCGGATCTTGCACCGGTCCGCCGCGTTCGCGCCCCCGCCGTTCACGTCGATGAACACGAGGGGCTGCTTGGCGCTCGCCTCCGGGAACTCGCAGTCCTCGATCGTGAAGTCATCGGCGTTCACGTCCACCATGATGACCTGCGAGTCGATGTTGTTCGCCAGAATGAAGTTCTTGAGCGTCACGTTCGCGGCGCTCACCGTGAGGATCGCCGCCGTCGAGGTCGAGAACGTCAGGGTGGGCCTCAGCGACCCCTCCCCCAGGCCCTCGACGGTCACACCCGCCACGTCGAGCGCCAGGAGCGTGACGGCGTTGATGGTTTCCGCGTGCCCGGGCAGGCACACGACCCGGTCGCCCCGGTTGGGGACGCACTTGGCCAGCGCCGCGGCGACGGTCAGCAGCGGGTACTGAGCGAGTTTCCCGTCGGAGGAAGCGCTGCCGATCCCGCTGTGCACGAAGAAACGCTTGCCCCGACCCGCGATCTCGGGCACCATGACCTCGATCGGGTCCACCTGCGGGTTGGGGACTGTCTGTGTGTCGAAGAGAGGCATCGTCTGGTTCTCCTGTCAGGCCTTCTCAATCTTGAGGCGCTTCGGGACGCCGGTCCTGCGGACCTTGAAATCGTCCAGTGCGCCCTTCACAATCTCGTCGCTCGTCTCCTCCTCGAAGTCGGCCGTTTCGCGTTCGAGGTCCGCGGCCGGGCCGTCCGTGGTCTTGAACATGAAATCGTCATCGTTCCTGAATCGCCGGCGCGCGTCCCTCGACCGAAGCTCGCGCAGGATGAAGTCCCCGCTGCCGAGGTCGTAGATCGCCTTCCCGTCCACTTCGACAAAGAAGCAGTGCGCGTAGTGCTTCTGGCCGTCCGCCAGGCGCTCGAGGATCTCAAAGCGTTTCCGGCGCTGGTTCCAGATGAGCCGCAGGCGCGGGTCGAACTCGTGGAGGGTCCGTTCTACGTTCTTCGGGACTGCGACGCCGATCATTGGCTGGTTCCACCGGCCACGCTTGGGGGGAGGCCCCCCCGGACGAGGGCCGGTTCGTCCGGGGGGGGCTTGCGAGACGCGGAGGCTACGTCTCGGCGTTGTAGCCGCGCATCTGCCGCTTCGGGAACTCGCAGATGTGCTCGATGTCCCACAGCAGGGTCGCCTCGTACCCTGCCTTGTTGGACAGACGGCACATGATCGCGCCGTCATCGTCCATCCAGCCGAGGGGCCGGAGCTGTCCGATCATGAAGTCCGCGAGCCGGATCATGTACAACTCCTGGGACCAGATGTGCGGGTCCGGCACGATGGCGGTCCCGCGGTACTCCAGGCCCTTCCAGGTCAGCTCCATGTTGCCCTTGAGGTTGGGCATCACGTAGTGGACCTGGGTGGGGACGAGGAGCGATGCGATCTTGCGCAGCGTGGAGTGGCGGCACATCATGAGGTCGGGCGGCTCGTCCGCGATCTCGGCGATCTGGTCGTAGGCGCCGTCGATCTTGATCACGCTGATCGTGGTGAGGTCGCACTGCTGGCCCTTCCACTCCTCGTTCGCCGTGTCGTCGCGGTCGAGCCCGCCGTAGTCCTCCTTTGGCGGGTCGGTCTGCGAGACGATCCCGTGCAACCCGTGGACGTTGTAGCCGTTGCTGCCCGCTCGGATGAAGTAGTCGCCGGCGGCGGTGCCGGCGAGCGCTGCCCCGCTGATCGTGCAGCCCGTCTTGGTCCGCGCGCTCACGGTCCGCGCGCTGGCGATGGCGGTGGTGTAGTCGGTGAGATCGATCACGTCCACCACCATGTTGTTCTGCACGAGGTGGTCGCCGCTGGGCCCCTGGTAGCCCAGGAGGGTCGTCAGCACGGTGTTGTCGTCGGCGCCCGACAGGTACGCGAGCCGCCCGGTGCCGTCGCCGAGGAGCATCGCGTCGATCCACCGGCGCATGTTGCGGAGGGTGGACTTGATCTGCTCGTCCCACGCGCGGATCCAGGAGCCCTCCTTGCTCTTGGTCGCGTCCATGCTCTTGACGTAGACCGTCACGCGGCCCCGCTGCTGCTTGGGGTAGAACGCGGGCTGGAGGTAGGCGGTCTTGCCAGCGGTCGGCAGGTCTGCCGTCTCCGCCCCGGCGCTCAGGCCCTCGTTCTCGCCCACGCGCGCGGGAAACACGAACTGCTTGCCCTGGATGGGCAGCACCTTCTTCTGGATCTTGCTGAGGTAGATGTGCTTCTTCGCCAGGAAGTCCAGCAGGCGCGGGCCGTACTGGTACTTCAGTACGTTGGTGAGTGTCGTCAGGTCGACAGCCATCGCTTGAACTCCTGCAAGCGACGGGCTGTGCAGGGCGTCAGTCCTCTTGCGCTCGCGTGTGCTGGATGATCCGCTCTACGAAGCGATCATCCCCGAGGTCCATGTCCTTGAGGTCGTCGGGCATGCTTGACCCGCCGCCCTCGCCCTCGGGCCTCACGCGCCTGGATCCGCCCTCGCCACCCGTCGCGTCCTTCTTCACCGTCTTGCCGCGAGTCCGGATGTAGACGATCCGATCGGCAACCTTCTTGACGGCCTTCGCCACGGGCGCGCGCTTCTGAGCGTCGCCGCTCGTCGCGTACGTCGTCGCGATCTCCTCAATGCAGTCCGCCAAGAAGGTCGACTCGTTCTCGTCTTCCGTATCTTCCGTGGGGAAGATTTCGGGGTGGCGCGCCATGCCTCGGATGATCTCACCCTTGAGCCGGTCCATTTCGCGCTGGACCGTGAGGTCTTGGAGGGCCTTCTTGAGGCTCCCGTGCTCCGCCTTGACATCGGCCAGCTCCTTGTGGAGCTGTTGGGCCTCCGTGAGTTCCTCGCCTTTGCCCTCTCCGCCTCTCGTTTTCGTCCCAGGGGTGTCGTCAACCAGGGTATCGAACGCGCCCCGCTCCTGGAGTTCGGTGAGCACCTTGTCCTCGACCTCCTGTTGGAGCGTCTGCCGCTCCGCCTCGAGGTCTTCGCGGGCTTGCGCCGCCTCCTGAAGCTTCGCGTTGTGCTGCCGGACCATGTCCTGCCGCATCTTCTCCATCTTCGGGTCGGGTAGCGGCTTGGTCCAGTCCAGCGTGTCGGACCCATCGCTCTGGCCGGCCTCGGTTGCAGAGCGGGTCGGGTCGTCTGCCATGTCTCACTCTCCTTCTCGCGGCTTGATCCCGTGGCCTGGGGCCGGCCGCACACTGCGGCCGGAGGTACCCCAGGCCGGGGACTCACCTATGGTTGCTGGGCTTGTGGCCCAGGCCGTTCTTCCTTCGGCTCCCTCGGCGTTCGCTGGGGCCCGCCGGGAGGTTTCGCTTTCGTACCGCTGCCACCGGTCGGCGTTTCCGTCTCGCCACCGCCGGTCCCCACGATCATCGTCAGCGCCAACTGCCGGGTCTGCATGAAGTGCTGGCGCTTGATCGCCAGGATGGCGGGATTGCCCGCCTGGCTCGCCGCGCTCTTGATGTCGTCGCCGTGCACCCGCAGATGAACCAGCGGGTTTTCCTCGGGCGTGATGGGCATGGGTTGCCCCCGCTCCATCATCGCCTGCTCGTACCGCGCGTTCTGGCTGTCGAGTGACGTCGCGTCGTAGAGCGTGCCGATGTCTCCGAGGTCCAGGGCCTCCAGGATGCGGGCCAGGGCCGTGCCGCGTTCGATTGGGGGAAGGTCGGTCAGGGCCGGCCCGGCACCGGTTTGTAGCAACTCGAGAATGTGGGACCGCTGGGCCGCGACGTTCCGCCGAAGCGTGCTCCCCTCTTTCACCCGGACGTCTTGCAGGCCCGTGAAGTCGGTCTTGCGGAACTCCTGCATGTCCCACGGGGCGGTCTCGTCGCCGGCGAGGTGGACAAGCCGGTCCTCCTCGTAGTTGTCGCGCATGAGCGCCAGGCGCCGCCGGCCCATCCGGCTCAGGAGCCGTTCCTTCTCGCGGTTGGGCCGCGTGAAACCCCGTTCGTCCTGTTCCTGGACGAGCGAGATGGCGATGCCGCTCCGCAGGTCGCCCGGCGTCTGGCCCAGGGTCGCCTGGTGCACGCCGGCCAACTCCTGCATGCGGACGGGGATCGTCTTGTGGAGATCCACGACGTAGACTGGCATCTGGGTTGGCTGGGACTGCTCGGGCTTGAAGGGCCAGTTGTACTCGACGACCTCGCCCGCGCCTTGATGCAACGCGCCCTCCGCGAGTTGCGCGTTCCTCGCGACAAGCCACTTCGGCTTCGCGTGCTTGTCCTCAATCTCCAGCACGTCGCTCAGGACCTTGTTCAGGTGCTTGTTCATCGGGCAGAGCAGGTCCAGGAAGCTCATGGGCCAGAAGCGGCCAGGCACGGCGAAGCAGCGGGCGAACTCGATCCCGAGCCCCGTGTGCCCGGGCAGGAACCCTTGCTGCTGAATGTCCTCATCCAGCTCGTCTACCCAGTCGAGGAAGATCCCGCTCCCCTCCTTGCCCGTCATTGCCACATGAATCATCGCGCCCTTCGGGTACTTCCGCCCGGGCCGAATGATCATCTCCGCGATGTAGGCTCCCTTGCAGAAGCGCTTGCCCTCCGGAGGCTCCTGGTACTGCACCCCCCGCGAGCTGTAGTAGTCCTTCAGCTTCGCCTCGGTCCAGTCATCCTCGGGGCGCCCCTCGAACTGCACCTCTTCCGCCTTCTTGGGCCAGCGTTGCTCGATGTAGGCTTTCTGCCGCCAGGGATGGTGAATCAGCCACCCGAGGTCCGCGGGCTTCGTCGCCGTCGGGTCGGGCAGGATGAGGAACGGCGGGATCACTACATCGTGGACATCGCCCGCAGGTTCGAGGGTGACGATTGGGTTGCCCCGTTCGTCCACGATCTCGCGGCCCTTCTTGTCCCGCTTCGTCACCTCGACCATCCCCCCCATGTCTGTGTCCCAGAACGTCTTGACCGCGACGATGCCGGTGGAGAGCTGCCAGTCCACGGCCTCCTCGGTGAGCTCATCGAGGCTGTACGTGTCCCAGGCGGCGTCGAGCGCGCGTTGGGAGATTTGCGCTTTCACCCGGTCCTTCTGATCCCGCGAGCCGGTGATGACGTTCCACCGGGGGCGGTGGCCGACGAGGAGAGCGATCGCTGCTTCATGCAACCGACGGGTCCGGTTTTCCACCATCCGGACCCGCTCTTTCGGTACGCGATCGCGCAGCCGCCACTGCCCGTCCATCACGTCCCACTCAAGCCACTGGTGGCCCGCGGCGAACATGATGTTGTGCATCCAGTCCTTCTCGAACGGACGCCGGCGCTCGATCCCGTCCTTCCAGGCCTCCATGACGAGCTCGAGTAACTCACTCTCGGTGGCCGTCTTGCCCTTGGCGATCCCGAAGGCCGGGATGATCTCGCTCGTGATCGTCTGCTCGGCCATCCTGTGGCCCTTTCCAAGGCGGGCGTGTGCGGGCAACAAAAAAACGGCGGCACGGTGATGTGGTGGCACCACCATGCCGCCGTTTGTTTCGTTCTTACGTCGGCCTGCTGTGATCAGCAGTCAGGCCGAACCCGCACTAGGCTACTTCTTCGCCCGCTGGCTCCTCCTGCAACTTCGTCTCTCTGGACTTGCCCTTGCGCTGCTTGCGGAGCGTCTCCTGTTCCGCGTACCAGAGATCCACGTCCGAGGGCGCAGGGTGCAACTTCGACTCCACCGGCCCGCCACCTGCGGGCATGTGGAACTGGACGGCGTTGATCAGATCGGTGAACGCGGCCGCGATGTCCCGCCGGCCCGTCGTCGCCGCCACCTTGAGGTGCTCGACCAGCGCCTTGTGCTCGGCCAGGCTCTCGCGCAGGAGCTCCCGTTGGTCGAAGTACGCCACGGCCAAAGCCCCGATGCCGACGAGGAACACCACGAGGATCACGATCTCAAGCATGGCTCAGCTCACTCTCCCAAGGACTTCGTCGTAGTACCCTTCGCTCTCCCTGTCCCTCTCGCGCTGCCTCCCCTCCTCCATGGCCTTCTGGCGGTACCGGCGCAGCCGCTCCATGAGGTCCCCCCTCCCCTCGGCACGATTGAGCGCTTGGACGATCGGGGCCAGAAGCTCGGTCACCTTGATTCGGATGCTGCGCGCCGACACATGATCGTCGTGTCCGGCCGTCACAGCCACCTTGCCGTTGGGGTGCACTTCGAGGGCCATGTGCTGTTCGAGGCAGGGAAGCGACCGGATCTTGCCCACCTTGTCGCGGATGGCCGCCTTGCCCGCGGCGAGCATCTGCGGCTTCGTCGCCAGGTCCGTTTGCCACCCCGCCTGCGGCTCCCCCGTCGCACTCGCGCGGTAGAAGAGATTCGGGTAGCCCACCTTGACCAGCGTGTTGATCACTGTCACTCCCAGCCCGTGCGCTTCGGGGGCCAGCTTCGCGTTGTTGTACATGCGCCCGATCTGGTCCAGCAGCACTCCGAATACATCGGGGTCGCACCGAATCCGAAGCTCTGCCGTCTGGTCCCAAGTGTCCAGCCGCCCCACGTCCGCCACCGACCAGTCGGGGTCCGTGTTGTTGGGGTTCGGACTGATCCCCTCGGCCACGTCGGCGCCCACCACGTACTCGACCCCAGGCTGCGGAAGCTCGTACACGTGCAGCACGGCCTCGACCGGAGTTACGTCCTCTCGACCCGCTCGAATGCGACTCACCACACCAACCAGCGGATACGGCATCGGCTGAGGGCCGGCTTCGATCTCCCGCCGCCACCCGACAAGAACGTGCCGGTTGCAGTACGGCCGCCCCGTCGAAATGAACGCCTCCTCCCAAAACGTCGGGAACTCCTGGTGAAACTTCTCGACGTCCCCCCCGAGGTCGCCCGCGATCTTCCGCCGGCGCCACTTGAGCTGCTCCACGGTTGCCCCGTGCTCCTCGCGCAGTACCTGCTCCTCCTCGTTCAGACTCTCCAGGAAGTCCTCTGCCTCGCCGTCGTACAGCCGCATTTGGTACGTCGGCTCCTCCAGCCAGGAGATGAACAGGTTGACCCACTCCGTCTCCTCGCCCCGGTCCTGCCGCTGCTGCGTCTCGCGCCAGTGCTCGTAGAAGTGCCCCCCGACACCGTTCGCCGTACTCTCCTGGAAGATGAACGTCCCCGGGGCCAGCGGCACGGCCTGGTAGAGCGAGGTCGTCGTTTGCGAGGCCTTCCCCCAAAACGCCACTTCCGATCCGTGCACGAACACCAGAGTCCGGCTCCGGCCCGCCTTCGCGTTCTTCTCGGTCGCCAGGCGCATGTCAGAGCGACGCTCCGAGAACTCCAGGTGGTTCTTCGTGTTGTACTTCAACTCGGGCCGCAGGAAGTCCGGCACTTCGTCTACGAACAGCCGACTCATCGAGAGAAGCGTCTGCACGCTCTCCACGTCGTGGGCCACCGTCAAGCCCGAAACGTGAGTCTGCTTGACGCCGCAGATCCAGAACTGCAACGCCTGGCAGTACGTGCTCATCCCCTCCTGCCGCGCCTTCAGGATGTTGACCCGCACCGGCTTCTGCTCGGCGACGAGCTTCTGCACCAGCCGGTGAAGCCGCAATTGGGCAGGCTTGAACCGCAGCCGCATCGGGCCCCGAGGCGTCCGAATCGTCAGCCACCGCCGAGCCAGCCGGTCGAAGTTCTTCCGGCATTGCTCCACTTCCCAGGCCTGGAAGTCCGGATCCGTCAGCACCCACTCCCGCGTGATCCGGTCCAGCTCGGGATCCAGCGCCTCCCGCTGCGCCAGATCCTCGAGCGTGAAGCCAGGAGGAAGCTGGATCATGCCCGACCCCCCCAGCCCCCGTGGAAACTGTCCACGCACACCGCCCGCCCGAACGGCAGATGCTGATACCGCGCCAGCACGCACCCGACCACCGGAGCAGTCACCCCAGGCATCTCCTCCTCCCTCGACGGCTCCCACTGGCAGGTGAAATATTCCTCCCCCACGGGGACCTCCACGCCCCTGCCGTTCAACGGTCCCCCCACGCATGTCACAAGCTGCATGACCTGAGCCATTCTCACGGCTCTCCTACCAGCCCAGGGGCGCCCGTCTCCCCCTCCTCTGCCTCCATCGCTCCCTCCGAACTCGCCTCCCGCAACTTCTTCCCCAACCGCCGCAGAAGCTCCCCCTCGCTCTGCTTCGGATCCCCACCCTTCTTCCCACCCCTGCCATCTCCCCTCGTGTCCTTCACCCCCTTCACGCTGCGCAACGCACGAACCACGCTGCACAGTTCTGCCAACGTGACCTTGCCCCCCTGCACCCGCCGCACCAGAACCTCCGCCGCACGGTTGTACGCGGCCCGCAACTGCCGCTCCACCTCCTGCGGCTCCCGGTCCGCATACTCCTTCACCAGCGCTGCCGTCAACGGCCCCGACCGCTCGGACACCTCAGCCGCATTGGACGCTTCACCCTTGTCCGCTTTCTCGGACTTGCGTGGCATCGCTCACATCCCTTCGCTCCCTTCCTGTCCGACATGCCTGACTCCAGACCAGTTCACGTCCAGAATCACAGACAACACCCTCTTTATACCACAACTTCCCGACCTGTCAAGCACATTTTCCGAAAGCCAGCGTATCACACTCACCACCACCCCAACCCCCTCAAAAAAACTTGCCCCACGCGCAGACGCATCAAGGGGGGGGCATCGAGGCCACCGGTCTCCGGCCCTCCCCCCCCCCCTCACCGCCGCCGCCCACGTCGCCCCCACCCGCCCCCCACGCGACCGCGACTGCCCGCCCACGCCCGCGCCACCGAGCGCCCACGGCGGCCCGCGGCCAGCTCGACGCCGCCCAGGCCCCCGAGACTGGCGGCCCGCTGTCACCGCTCGCCCTAAGCCAAGGAGCAGCCAGACCAAGACACCAGATAGCCAATCTGGTACACCACGCCCAACACCCCACAACAGCCGGACACGAGACGCCCCGAGGCCCCGACCGCCCAGGGCCCCCCTCGCCGGCGGCCCCGCTCGACGCCGGACGCCGACCTCCACGCCCCGATTCCCGCACCAATAGGACCATCTGATACAGGTCCAAGGCCCGACAACAGCTCGAGGAGGAGCAGCCGGAGGAGGACCCTTGAGACACAGCACAGGCCCTTGCAGCCAGGAGCAGAGGACCGCAGACAGCAGAGGCCCCGGCGCCAGGGCCCCCACACAGACAGGGACACACCATGAGAGTACACCCATGAGTCAGGGTACAGAGGCCCGCGCCGCAGTCGCCCTCCCCGAGAATACGCCACTAAACAACGCGGGCCAGGGACATTTTACTTGACACGTCGTAATAACCGTGGTAGAATACGATCACAGGGGAGAGGCCCGACACCGCAGCTCAGGAGGCCCGACCGATGCTGCAGCACAGGAGCGCCGCCGGCACGCTCGACTTTGCCGGCTCTAGCCCCAAGGACCAGGACCACCCGGACCCGCTGATCCTGGCGGTCCGCGCCTTGCTCCGCTCGACGCCGCGCGAGGAGATTGCCGCGGCCCTTGACCGCGCCCACCGTGGCGACTGGCCGAACCAGCCCAGGAGGCCCGCCAGATGACCAGCCCCACGACGACCGCCCAGGCCCCGCAAGTGACTCACGCCCAGCTCCGCCCGATGCTGATCGACGCCATTGAAGCGCAGGAACCCGCTTTGATCGTCGGACGGCCCGGTATCGGCAAGACCGAACTGGCGCTCGACGTCGCCGCGCAGCTCGACGCCGACTTGCTGTTGAGTCATCCCGTGGTAGAGGACCCCACCACGCCCGCCGGCTTACCGTTCCGCGCGACCGAGGACCGCGCCGACTTCCTGCCCTTTGGGGTGCTGTACAAGGCCATTCACGCCGAGCGCTTGACCGTCTGGATGCTGGACGACCTCGGACAGGCCCCGCCGCAGACCCAAGCAGCCTACATGCAACTGCTGCTATCCCGCGCTTGCAATGGCCACCGACTGTCACCGCACGTCCGATTCATCGCCTGCACCAACCGCCGCGCCGACCGCGCCGCAGTGCAGACGATTCTCGAGCCTGTCAAGACCAGGTTCCTTGGCGGAATCTACGAACTGATCGTCAGCGCTGCGGAATGGTCCCAGTGGGCGATCCACCACGACCAGCCCCTTGAGCTTGTCGCATTCGCCAGGTACCGCCCCAACCTACTCGAGGAATGGACCGCCTCAGCAGACATCGTGACCAGCGCCCAGCCCAGGACGATCGCCGCCGCCGGCCGAGCTTACAAGCGCTTGACTGCCCGAGGAGCAGACGACGCGCAGATGTTCACCCGACTCGCCGGCATAGCCGGCCAGGCTTTCGCAACCGAGTTCTGCGCCTTCTGCAGGGTCTGGCGCGACCTGCCCGACCTTGACGCCGCACTCGCACACCCCAACACGGCGCCCATCCCGCCCCGAGACAACATCGCGGCCCGATGGGCTTTCGCGACGGCGATCGCGGCCCGCGCCACCAGGACGACCGCCCCGGCGATCGTCACCCTCGCCGACCGCTTGATCCAGGACGACGGCGCAGAACTAGGAGTACTCATGGTCCAGAGCAGCCTACACCACAGCGGAGGACCGAAGGGAGATTTTGCACAGACCCGCGCCTATATCACCCACTGCACCACCCACCAAGCACTTTACGTGTGAGACAGGAGGCCCGACCGATGAGTTCCACGAACGGCTTGACCAGCAAGGCCATGCTGGCGCGACTCACGATTCGGCAATGGACCGCCCGCCGACTGGACAAGAAGATCACCCAGCACGTCACCGAGGAGTACAGCGCCGACCCCGACGCCGGCCGTTGGAACAAACTCCTCATCCCCAAGGAAGCCTTGCGGCCCCTCGAGAAGCACAACAACGAGGTCCGCGGCAGATTCTACAGCTTGACTCTCCCATGGCAAGATGAGGGTGCCCGGATCCTGCCCGCCGCGGCTTTCCGTGACCTTGCCGACTACACCAGCAAGGCGATTGCCGAACACGACCGACTCGCCGACCGATTCACAGCCCAGTACCCCGGACTGCTGGACACCGCCGAACACCGACTCAACGGCATGTTCAACAAGGCCGACTACCCGCCGCCGGAGGAGGTCCGCGGCCGGTTCTCCATGGGGATTCACTTCGCTCCCCTCCCCACGGGTCAAGACTTCCGCGTTGACCTTGCCCAAGCAGACGCCGACGCCATCCGGCAGGACATTGAAGCGCAGACCACCGCAGCCGTCGCCGACGCGGTATGTGACCTGTACGCCCGACTGCGAGACGCCCTAGCCCACGCGGCCGAGCGCCTAGGGACCGACGGCGCGATCTTCCGGGATTCCCTCATTCAGAACATCCGGGACCTTGCCGCCATCATCCCGAAGTTGAACTTGACCAACGACGCGCGCTTGAACCAACTCGCCGCCGATGCGGACCAGCTCATCGGACAGCAGGACCCGCAAGCACTCCGCGCCGGCCGAGTCTGGCGCAAGACGGCGGCCCAGAACGCCGACCGACTCGCAAAGGTCGCGGCCCAGTACGCCGGCGCGTTCTGAGGCCCGGCCCCCAGCCCCGGCGCCGGTCAGAGGCCCGGCGCCGCGCTAGCGGCCGCCCCCAGGACGCCCAGCACGAGGAGCAGACCCAATGCCGACGACGAAGGCCCCAGCCCGAGACAGATTGATCAAGGCACGAACGCAGATGCTTTGGCAGGCCCCGTTCTTTGCCCACCGCGCCTTGCACCTTGAGCTCGCCGAGGCCCCAGGACTGCCGACCGCGGCAACCGAGGGTAAGCACCTATGGTACAACCCCACTTGGATTCAGGAGCAGACCGACAGCGCCTTGAAAGGCTTGTGGGTCCACGAGGTTTTGCACATCGTCAACGAACACCAGCGCCGCCGAGCAGAGCGCAGCCCCGACGACTGGAACAAGGCCGCCGACCTAGCGATCTACCACGACACGATCGACTCAGGGTTTGAGCTTCCCGACAACGACGCCCCCGCCGATCTACTCGCCGCGGCCCGCGGCAAGAGCGCCGAGCAGCTTTACAGCTTGCTCCGGCAGCAGCCCTCCGACGAGGAGCAGCAGCCCGACCCCGACGCCGAGCAGACGCCCCAGGACGGCGCCGGCCCCCAGGACGACTCCGAGGAGGGCCAGCCCGACCAGGACGACACCAAGCAGGACGAGGAGCAGACACCCGACAACGACGGGTCAGGAGAGTCAGACGACCAGGACGGCCCCCAGGACGCCGACGACGAGACGCAAGGCCAGGACGACCAGGACGGCGCCGACAGCCCCGCAGACGACGCCGCAGACGGCCCCAGCAGCCCCCAGGACACCGACGCCCCCGGCGAGGAGCAGCCCGACCAGCACGGCCCGCCCGAGGAGGCCCCCGACCCCTACGGCATGGGCGCCGTTCTCGACGCCCCCGACGACAGCCCCGCGGCCCGCGCCGAGGAGCAGCAGCTTATCCTTCAGGCAGCCCACGCGGCCCGGGGCCAAGGGTTCATGCCCGCCGGCGTCAAACTCTTGATCGAGGAGCTTGAACACCCCCCCCTAGACTGGCGCACCATCCTAGCCGAATTCGTAGACCGCACCGCCCGCAACGACTGGGACCGCACCCGCCCGAATCCCCGATACGCCCATACGGGTTTCTGCATGCCGTCGCTTCGCTCCGAGCGCTTGACCATCGCCCTTGCCGTTGACACTTCTGGCAGCTGCATGGACCCGCAGACCCAAGGCCGATTCGCTGAGGAGCTTGACGCGGTTTTGAGCTTCCCCGACCTTGCCTTGACCGTTCTGTACTGTGATGCCCAGGTCCACAGGATAGACCACCTAGCCCCCGAGGACCGCCCGTGGCGGCCCGATAAGACGCCCGGCGGAGGAGGTACAGACTTCCGGCCGGTGTTCGCCGCGCTCGACGCCGACCCCGACGGCCCCCCCGCCGCACTGATCTACTTGACCGACCTGTACGGCAGTTTCCCCGACCAGGCCCCAGACTACCCGACCCTTTGGGTATGCACGACCGACGAAATCGCGCCCTTTGGCGACACCCTCAGAATGCAGGAAGCATAGCAGTGCACTATGTAGCATCCCGCTACACCCTCCCCCCCGCCCGGTCGCCCCCCGCACCCGTGCGCCCGCATGGCCCGCCGTGGCCGTCGCCCGGCGGATCGCCTGTCAATTTCCTCTGGCATGGGACTCACAGAAATGGCTCGCACGGTCAGGAAATCCAACGTCCCTCTGCCGCCGCCTCTGCCGCGGTGGGCGCCCAACTACGCAGGGACACACAAGGGGATGAAGTGGTACCCAAAGCCCGAGTACCAGGTGCCAGGCACGTTCCACGTGCGCGGCCCGTCCCGGAACTGGCCCCACAACTACTATCACCACTTCATGACCCGGAAGTACGCCAGGATGCTCTTGACCCACCGGCCGGACTTGTACTGGTTTCTGGTCTGCCGCGGCCCGCAGTGGTTCCGCATGCCGGAGTACGCCAAGGTCCGCGCTTACCTTGCCCGAACCGACCCCGAGCGCTTCGCGCGAGAAGTCGCCTACGCCATGACCCACTAGGAGCTTGTCACATGGCCCGAGACTACCGAGTCCTGATGCGGGAAACCCGCACGGCCCCCGTTGAGTTGTGGGCAGTCCTCGAGGATCACAAGAAAACCCAGGCCGAGCGTTGCGCCCGGTTCCTGCTGGCCGAACTCCGCGAGGAGAATCGCGGCGCCCAGGTCTACCTCGACACCCGGGCGGTCCGCCTTCACCACCAGCACGTAGGAGCCTGACCCATGCACACCGACCCGACCGCGCTTGAAGTCGTGTGCCGCGTCCTGACGTACCTGATCGGCGTCTGCGGCGTGGCGTGGTTCTGCCTATGGAAAATGCGGGCCTAACCCGCCACAGCACAGGAGATTGTGACATGAAGCGTCTATGGCCCGTCGTGAATGGCCGCCGCGTCCGATGGGAGTATCTCACAGGACTCAATCACCCCTCGCTCATGACCGTGGAAGTCTTGCGCCTCTGCGCCAAGTGCGCTCTCAAGGTGGACGACCAGATCGAACGGATCGAGATTGTCGAGGACGATACGGGCGAACTGCTTGCCACCGTAACCCGCTAAGGAACAGGAGGCCCGAGACAATGCGACTCACGCCGCTCCAACGGGAGATTGCCGAGGCCGTTGACGGGGCGCTCCGGCTGACGGCCAAGCGGCGAGACGGCCCGGCCGTCGTGTACCAGGACGTTGAGACGGGCGAAACCCTCGCGCGTTTCCGACCCGATCTGCAAACCGCCTACGTCAACGACGACTGGGTATCGGCGCAGCTCCATGCCGTGCCTGACCTGACCGTGTGCTACGCGGCCCCGCCGCCGCCCCCGCCGGCGAAGAGCCGGCGCAAGGCCAAGCCGCGCCCGAGGCGCCGAGGCCAGGCGCGGATCACAGAGCTGGCGCCCGTGCCGGCCTGGAAGCGGCCCGCGGGAGTCCTCTTTGCCTGAAAGGAAGGCCCCCATGCACTCGCCTCTGTTCCTGTCCAAATGCAGACTGCTGATCCCACTCAACGCCGGCCCGGATGGGATTGTTGCGACCATGTGCGGCCCCACAGGATCAACGCTACGGATCATCGCCTCATGGGGCGGAGACTGGGACCACGTTTCGGTTTCCCTAGCCGACCGGTGCCCGACATGGGACGAAATGGCTTTTGTCAAGGAAGTGTTCTTTAGGCCGGACGAGGCTGTCATGCAGCTTCACCCGCCACGCTCTGTCTACAAGAATCTTCATCCGTTCTGCCTGCATCTTTGGCGCCCGCAGCACGAACCTATCCCGCTACCGCCACCCCGATTCGTGTAAAAGGAGACTCACCCCATGCGCTCCGCCATCGCGTACCTCGGGGCCGCCCCCGACGCCGGCCCCCTGGCCAACGACCTCGTTGACCTGGCCGAGCAGAACGCCGTGGAGATTCTTGCCACCTACGGCGACGACCAGCCACCACCACCGGACAACTACCTGCCAGGACTTTGCCGGGCCATCGCCGCGCTGCGCCCCAGCTACCTGCTCCTGGCCGAGACACCTGAGGCCCTGGCCCCGCGCGGCTCCCCGGCGGCCCAAGGCCTGGCCATCGAGCTGGCCCACCGCAAGGCGTCCGTGGCCTTCCTCAGAAATGGCTCGCATGCCTTCCCCGAAACGTCCGGGGACGTGGCAAGATGTTTGCGGGCCCTGCGGACCGGCATCAAAGAGGCAGGGAGAGAGTTCGGCTACGACCGGGCCATTGACCGCACACCCTACGGGTACGCGCGCCACCCCACGCGCCACGTCCTGATCCGCGACCCCGAGGAGCAGGCCGTCATCAGCGCCTGCATCCAGTGGCACAAGGACGGGTTGGGACTCACAGATATTGTCCGCATGCTGGAGAAAGAGGGGATACCGCCGCGCGGGAGGCGCTGGGCGGCCAACACGATCCGGCGGATCCTCAGACGGGCCGGGTGCTATCGGCGGGACGGGAACGATGGTGGCAGCCAGACAGTGGAGAAGCAAGGTTCTTGGCGCAGTCGTAGTGCTTCCGGAGGGGATAGCCGTCGCGGCCCCGCCAACGCCACGAGCGGCTTGCCGGGTGCCAGACGAGCGGAGCGTTGATCTGCGCCATCGGCGCCAAGGAGAGGTTCTCCCGATAGAGCCGCTCGAAGGCGTTCCTGTGCTCACCTTCCTCTGCTTCCTTCATTGCGTTCTCCTCACCTTGCTGCAAAAAGTGGGCACCTGCGGACGTCCGGCACGTCGGCCGTAAGTCAGCACGCGGGCAGCAGGGCCTCCTTCGACGGCTTCCAGCACAACTCCGCGATGCGGGGCTGCTCGGCAAGCTCCACGTCGAGGTAGAGCCCCGTGGACCTGTCGTAGGGCATCTCGTATCGCTTCGTGAGGGCGTAGGCCGCCACGACGACGTTATCGTTGTTGTACGCCACCCCAGCACTCAGGGCGTCGAGCACCAGGCGCGCCAGCTTGTCGAGGTCGGGGTCCTGCGCGTGGTAGTAGGGGGCGTCATCGCGGAGCCACACCGAGCCGTCCTTGAGGGGCTTCCTGTTGCTGCGGAAGTGGCTGTTCGGCCGGGGCATTACGAACTCCATCCGCGTGATGAACACGATCCCCTCGTGGCTCTGGCCCAGCTCGCGCTGGACGGCAGCACTGATCTCCGAAGCCCACCCCTTCTGGCGCTTAGCGTTGGTCTGAACGACCACCGGCCTGGCGTGGCGCGGATCGACCTTTCCGTCCGGCCCCTTGCGCCCGACCATGAAGGCCCTTGCGCTTCCCTTCGCCACGGGGAGTCCGGGGATGAAGAGACTGAGTCTTCTGGCGCTCATGCTTCGCTACTCCTGCCAGTGGTGTGTCGGATAGGACATCGATCAGCTTCTCGCGCTTGGCGATGGCAATCGCCTCGCCGATCCCCATGCGCGCGCGGCGCAGGCACAGGGCGTCGAGGGTCTCCTTCGTCGCCGGCGTGGATGTCACTTCTTCTCTCCTTTCAACGCATGCTGAAACAGGGGCATTTCGCCGGCGGGCACGGGCTGGGTGGCCCGCTCGCCGAGGACGGCGCAGCGCTTGCGGGCCACGGCCACGTAGTCGGCGCCGGCGTCGAAGCCGATGGCTCGGCGGCCCAGTTGGCGGGCGACGATGGTCGTGGTGCCCGTGCCGTTGAAGGGGTCGAGGACGGTCGCGGGGGCCGGCGGGTCGGGCTCGGGGCCGCGGCCCCAGGTGTGCAAGGGCTTGCGCTTGTGGCAGCCGCACGTCGGGCGAAAGCCGAGGGTGGAAACAGCAGTCGTGCCAGGTTTCCAAGTCTTGCTCATGTCCACCATTCCTGCCCTGTCGCCCCGTGCGGAGAATCCGCCATGCCGCGTTTCGTACTGCGGTTCAAGCGTTTTGTTCACCACCCTCTCCCACTGCTTCCCGCACTTGGGGCAGACGCCCCGTTCGCTCGTCGCGGCGCGGATGCAGCGGCGGGGGAGGCCGCTGGGGAAGGCCGCGTAGTGCGCGACCCAGGCGTCCGTCCGCTTGCACACGGGGCATTCCTGGATGCGCTTGTCGCTGCCGCAGGCGGCACAGTGCTTGGGCACGTACTCCTTGCGGCGCGGCTTCGGCCAGGGCTTGCCGCAGTCCGCGCAGTACTGGCGGATGCCGTCGCGGTCGCTGCCGAGGAAGAGCGTGTCGCAGCCCCGGCAGTAGGCCCAGTCGCACGGCTCCGGCTTGAGCGTCCAGACCGTGCGGAGATTGCGCGAACCGGTACTCTCGGCGTATTCCGTTGGCCGTGAGTTCACGCCGTCGGCTCCGGCCCTGGCCGCGCTCGCCTTGCCCCCGCGAGTCCCCGCAGGGAGGTTGCCCCTCTCCCTCACGGCCACCTGGTCCCAGAAGTAGCTCTCGCTCTTGGCGAGGAGCCATATCTGCTCGTGGTTGCGCGTGCAGCGGTCGCTCGCGCTTTCGGGCATGGCCGACTTCTTGTGCCAGATGATTTCGTTGCGCACCCACCAGCCGTCGGCGTCAAGGGCCAGGGCGAGCCGCTGGGGGATGAGGCACATGCCCTTCGGCTTGAGGTCGGGGGCGCGCTTGCCATTGGGCGTCCACGCTTGGGGATTGTTCTTCTCTGCGAAGTTGCCCGTGCCCGCCCCGCTGCCCGTCCCCGCGTACGAATCGCCGATGTTGAGGAAGCACACGCCGTCGTCGCGCAGGACGCGCCAGAGGGCGGCCCAGATCGTGCGGACGTGGCAGACGTAGCACGTGGGGCAGGGCGGCTCAGGCGGGCCGAACACGGGCTGCCACGACTGGCCGACGGGCACCCACATTTGGGCGGTGTCGTCCCAATCGAAGTCGGGCTTCTGCTCGAAGCCGAGGAGTGCGCGGCGCCCGTGCGCTCCGCAGTCGTGCAGCGGCTCGCTCCCGAAGTGGCCGCGCCACGCGCCGCACAGCCGGCAGTGCTGGCCGCCAGTGCTTTTCACTGCACACTCGGCATCGTCGCGGCGGAAACTCTCTCTCACCGCCGCCTTGTCGGCGCGGCCGGCGAAGGTGGAGTTCGCTCCCAGCCCGTCGCGGTGCTCGTTCCCGACACGGGGAAGCTCATCGCTCCACTCGTGCGGGCAGTCGCTCCGCCCGCCCCAGACGTAGGCCGTGAGGCCGGCGTAGGCCCGCAGCCCCCAGTAGGGGATGCTCGTCACCACGCAATGCACAGACTCCGCCGGCAACTCGCGCAGCAGGTCGAGGGCGTGGCCGACGCGGAGGTCGAGGAGCTCAGCCACGGGCTTTCCCCTCCGCGCGGGCGATGGCGCGGAGCAGCTTGCCCTCGGCGAGCCCCGCCTTCGTTGCCAGCCCGCACAGGCCCTCCGGCACCTCGACATGGGGCGCGAGCGCGATCATGGCGGTCTCGTACTCGCGGCGCACCTTGACGTAGCGCCGGAACGCCGCGAAGGCGCGCTTGACGGCGGGGGGAAGCGGAGCGCGCACGAAGCCCGTGCATGGCCCGCCGGTCTTGCGTTCAGGCCACGTGCAGCCAAAGCGCCCGGTGCAATCGTCACAGGTCGGCAAGGACTTCACTTCCCTTCTCCTTTGTCCAGCAGCCGCGCGTGACCTGCGGCGAGCAGCAGGGCCGCGACGGGGTGGGCGTGGTGGTAGGACCGTCCCATCGCAAAGCTATCCCAGCCCTCGCCGTTCCAGTGCACATGGAGGGACACAATGTAGCAATCCCCACGGCAGGCGAGAAGCACCCTCCACAGCAGGTCGCCGTTGACCTTGCTCTCATCGCACGTCCCGTCGGGGCGCAGGCCAGAGAGGAAGTCGGGCGCTGGGCGGTGCGCCACGGGTAGTCCGCACATGGGGCAATCGATCTGAATGCCCCCGCTCGGCTCCGGGCCGGACGCTCCGCAGCCGCACTCCCACACAGGGAATGCCGGAACGCCAATGAGCCTTGCCGCCTTCTCGTTCGCGGCGCTGCGGCCCTCGGGCCTGGTCAGGTCAAGCATCGCTCGCTCCTTCCGCCCCCTTCGGGGCAGTGGCCCTGCCTACGAGGGCCTCCAGCCGCCGCGTGATGTGCGCCCGGCGGAGTTCGTCGCACCGCAGGCACCACAGAGGCGTCCACGGCGTCCCCGCCACGTTGGGGCACTTGCCCTCGAACTCGCCGAAGCCTATGCAGCGTCGGGCCATCAGCGCTTCTCCTTTTCAGCCAGACACGCATGCCCGAATGGGTCATGGCGCTGCTCACACACGGCCTTGCCCACACGGGCCAATTCATCGCGCACCTTGCCAAGCTCGGCCCCAAGATACGCGATGCGGTCGCGCGTGTATGGGTGGCTGGCGTCCAGCGCCTTCTCCTTGAGGGCCTCGTGCTTCGCCTTGTAGTGGTCACTCAGGGCACCCATCGTCGCTCCTTTCCGCCCCCTTGGGGGCTGTGGGTTGCTCCCCGCACTTGGCCTGGGCGGCGCGGAAGGCGTCTTTGAGCGCGAGATACCGCGCGGCGTCATATTCGCCCGTGTCGCTGTAGAGCAGCACGTCGAGTGCCAGTTCCCACGCCGCCAGCATCGCCGCGACGCGGGGGGCGGGGGAGGAGGCGGCAGCATCCCAGGCGTCTATCGCGCCCAGGCAGTCGGATTGCTCGTACTCCATGTGCCCAACGGTTGCAGGCGAGATGGGGGTCACGGAATCCACAATGACCCGTAGATAGATTCCCGCCTCCCTCAGCGCCGCGCACTCGGCGGCCAGGCGGGCGCGCTCGGCCTCAAGGGCGTCGATCCGTTCTTCGGAGACATTCGCGGCATGGGCCTGGACTAGCGCCCACTGCACGCGCAGCAACACGCCCTCTGGCAGCGCCGCTATTGCCGCATCGTGCGACAAGGCCAATAGTTCATCGTTCGTCATCGGCTCCAGTTCCATCGGCTTCTCCTTCCAGCCTGCGCAGGGCCTGGTACAGCTTCCCGTGGCACATGCATGCCTGGGTGTCCATCTTACATTGCACACGTGCCTGCGCCGCCCTCACCACGGCCAGCAGGCCGGGCAGGGCGTTCGCGGAGAGGGCGAGGTACGCGGCCAACTGGGGTTGGCCCGGCAGTTGCGCCACCAACCCACCATCCTTGATCCACAGGGCAGAGAAATCATGGCGCTTCTCTAGCGGTAGCGCCCACTTCACCTTCTCCGCGGCCTTCCGCAGCTCATCGAGCTTCACGAGGCACCCCCTTTCCACGCCCTGCACCGCGCGTCGAACCGCCCCAGCGCCCGCTTCAACTCGGCCAGCTTCGCCCCCGCGCCGTAGTAGGGCAGGCTCTCCTCGCGCTCCGCCACCGCCAGCAGGTGGGCAATCGCGGCGGCGGTGTCGTTGATGCTCTGCGCGACCTTGCAGGGGGCGACGCGTTCCACAATCGCGGCGGCGGACCCTTGGATTTCAGCGATCCAGCAGTTCTGCGAGTCAACCAGTCGGATGTTTCCGGTGTGGTACTCGAAGTTTGTCGCCGCGTTGTAGGTCACGGCCACTCCGCTCGGAAAGCGCACGGTCAGCATCGCTCATTCTCCTTTCTCAAAGGCCACTCCCTGCGCCGCGCCCACGGCGGGAACGCCGCCATGTCGTGCATCACGCGCCCCGTGCCGTCGGGGCGCTCCGCCATCTGCTTGACCCACACGGCCACGCCGGCGGCGGCGCACTGCTCGACGGCGGACTCCAGCCACGTCCAGGGCGTCGGGCGGCGCCGCGGGCCGCTCTCGCAGCCGAGGACGACCCAGTGAATCTCAGGCGGCGTCTTGGCAAGACACAGGAATGCCATCGGCCCCAGCATCGGCTCGACGCTCAACATCCGCGTCGCCGCGGGCGTCGCCAGAAGGTCGGGCAGGCGCTCCTCAAGGCGCGGCTGGTTCTCCGCCGTCACGCCGTGGATGATGTTGTGGGCTGGGATGCGGCGGCCCTCGTACCGCCAGCCAACGTACCGCTTCATGCGGTAAGCCCGCTTGGTGAGGACGATGAAGGTGTGCGTGTCAACGCAGCGCTCCATGACCTCATAGGCGGAGTCGCGGTCGCAGTCGCTTACGGCAGGGTGAAAGATGTCAGACCACACGGGGAACACGGCGGGCTTGCGGCGGCGGGCGGGCACGTCGAGGCGGTCGGCGCGGAAGCGCACCGGGCCGGCCTTGCCGAAGCGCGCGGCCATGCCCGTCAGCCAGCAGTGGTCACACGCCTCAGAGACGGGCGTGCAATTCTCCACCAAGGTCCAAGGCAAGTCCCAGTACTTGCCCTTCGCTCGGTTCTTCTCGCTCGGCTCAGGCATGGTCGGCCTCCTCAAGCCGCCCCGCCGCGCACAGGTCAGAGGGTTCGAAAAGCCGCCCCGCCGCGCACAGCGCGCGGACGAGGGCGCGTGGCGTCGCGGCCTCGGCCTCGGCATCTATCGCCTCATGCCCGCAGATGGTTTCCGTCGCGTTGATGCTGATTTCCCAGCCGCGGCGCACAAGCGCCTCGATCATCTCGCCCCACCACTTCCAGCGGTCGGGCGCGTCGGCGGGGCAGGTGTAGTAGGGGGGAGGGTCGAATCGGCACTCAAAGGGCAAGTCCTCTCGCTTGCTGCCCACACCGCCCCGCGTCCACGAGGGCGGCCAGCCACCTGCCGCTCCCTCTGCGTGTACATAGTAAGGCTCCCACCCCATCGCCAGTGCCGCGGAGGCGTCCACCTGCTCCGGGGTCAGGGCGTCGAGGCGGTCGAGGGTCAGGGTTCGCATCGCTTGACCTCCTCTGTGCCCTCGGCGGCTTTCAGCGCTGCCTCGAAACTGGGAAAACGGCAACGCTTCATGAACGCCTCATCCCGGCTCGACGGGATCGGCTCCCATTCCCACTCGCCGTTGCGGGCTAGGCACCAGCCACGATTGCGCACGGCGTACAAGTCGGGGCCTTCGATTTGGCCCAACCTGTGAAGGGTCACGTCGTCGCGGCGCAGTTTGAGGGGGGCGATGGCCCATGTCGTGGGAATCCACTCACGGCGGTCGAGGGTCAGGGTCTTGCTCACGGCAGCCTCCTTATCTCGCCGGGGCGCAGGTCGCGCCCGAAGCGCTTGCGCATCCACGCCGGGCCTCGAATGTCCACCATGCCACCAGTCGGAAACCAGGTGTGGCCCCACTTGCTCAAGCCAATTACGGGCTTGTGCGTGAACACCGCGCGCTCAAGCAGGAATGGGCCTCGCCAGTTCTTTGGGGCGCGAGCCGCCCAGCGCCAGCGCGGCTTGCTCATGGCTTCGCTCCTTTCAGTAGTCGCACCCGGCGCACAGGCCACGGTGCCGCCTGTGCCGCCACTGCGAAATGGGCTTACCGCAGTCAATGCAATGAATCTCGTGCTTGCCGCCGGGGTCATCATCCCATCCCCGATGATCCTTCAGGTAGACGTGACCGCATCCCTGGCGGCAGTAGATCAGGTGCTTGCACGGCGAGTCCCCCTCGCTCGGCAGATGGTCGCGGCACACCTGGCACCACACCGTTTCGCCCTCGACGGCACCATCAAAAGGGTTGCGCCACCCGTCGATCACGAGCGGGCTGGCGAGCAGCTTGTTGCCCATCGTGAGCAGTTCCGCCGCCGTGGGGTTATGGGCCAACAGGAGTCCCTCGGCGAGCCAGATGGCGCCACGTGGAGGTACTGGGTGCGCCCAGAGGGGCGGGTTTACCACATGTTCCGACGGCCCGCCCCCACTCTTTGAGTAGTAGCACTCGCCGTAGGCTTTCGACTCGTTGAAATCGTAGGTGCTGCTTGACAGGCCCGCCTCGGGGTCGCCTGGCTTCCAGAACCGCGCGTCGCGGTGCAGACAGCGCGATTCGGTAATCACGCTGCTCGGCTTGCCGTCGAAGTACTCGATGTAGACCACGTATTCGCAGCGCCGAGTGCCATTGGCCTCAGCGTGAGCCTCGCCGTCAGGGGCGAACATCAGCGGCTCCGGGGTCAGGGCGTCTTGCCAGTACTTCGGATCGACCAAGAGCTTCAAGTCGGTGCTCACGGCTTCTTTCCTTTGGGCTGGGGCAACTCGCCCGGCTCATGCACGGGCTCGATGCCGCGGACTGTCCATTGAGACTTCATGACCTCGTGCCACTCTGCGCGGCAGTCCGTGTTGTCACAGCGGACGCGCATCAGGTAGACCTTCTCCTCGCCCTCACCGCGTTCGCCGCGTTCGCCGGCCAAGCTCGCTTGCACCGTGGCGGCGCAGCCGCAGTAGGGGCATTGAAGCATGTCGCCGTGCCACCAGCGTCGCACATATTCGTTCACGATCTTTGGCTCGAATGGCTCAGGCATGGCTCTCTCCTTCGGGCTTGGGGACGCGGCGGCGGAACGTCCCGCGCACGGTGGACACGCGCTCGCCGTCCGCGAACTCGACAACGTGCTTGCCCTTGCTGCTCACCACGAGCCGGCAAGGCTGGCCGTGGCGCTCCGGTAGAAAGTTGCGGCCAATCCAGACGTGGGACAGGCTCAGGGCCATGTCATTCCCCCTTCTCGCGCCGGAGCGCGGCGCGGGCGCGCAGCCGCTCGTCACAGAACGCCGCGATGTCGCGCAGGCAGTCCGACGCGTAATCCGTCCCCTCGATGGGCACGAACACATAGCAGCGCCATCCGGCGTAGAACTCGACGCGGCCCAAGGGGCTGTTGTGCCGGATGTTGCTCACGAGATAGATGTCGGTCTCGGCCTCCTCGCCCTCGAACTGAATGTAGCGGCACTTCTTGATGATCACGACGCACCCCCTTTCGCCGCGAAGGACAGGGCCATGTCAGTCCCCCTTGAGTCTCTTGTCCTCGCCCCCGAAGTAGACCCTGGGCTGGGTCAGGAGGCGACTCGCCAGCCGAGGGTTGCGTTCCCCAAGCTCTTGTGGCGTGAGGTTCGTGGTCGTGATGATGGGCTTGTTGGCCTCAATGCGCCCGTCCACGACCAGGTAGAGCATCTCGTCTACCCAGTCTGTGACTTTTTCCGCCCCGAGATCGTCCAGGACAAGTAGGCCAGGGCAGATGAGCTCCCGCACTGAGTCCGGTGTGTGCTTCTGCTTGAACTTCTGTCGGCAGTCGTAGAGCCACAGGGGGACCTTGACCCAGCGCGCGTCAAACGCAAAGGCAGCGACCGGACACCCGGCGTCTGCCAGAGGATTGTAACGTGTGTGGCCATACCCGAGGATGCGGCCGTAGAGGATGGCCGCGGCGGCGTGAGACTTCCCGCCTCCCGTCGGGCCGTAGAAGAAGCCGCCGCCCGCCAACAGCGCCTCCTGGAAGCGACGGTGGTCGATCTGATCAGGCCGAGCCTTGAGGAACAGGTCGGGGACGCCGACTGCGGAGAGCAGAACTTCACGCTCCGCCTCGGTCGGCCGCCTCGAGTTCTCCGAGGCGTTGTTGTCGTTCGGCATCGCCTCCTGGGCGGGATCGCTTGCTCGATCGTCCATCGGCGTAGAAGCCCTCCATAAGTTTGGGGACAGTGTTCGGCCGCGCGAACCACTCGAAGTTCGCGCGCCAGTTGCGATCGTTCTGGCCCAAGCAGAACGAGGACTGCGGGATCAGGTCGAGCGCCTTGCGCCAGTTCTCCCGCCAGAACGGAGACGTCCAGCGCGCGTGGAGCGATCGCTGGCGCTCGCTGGTCAGGCTCTTGACCTGTGACAGCGCGTGGATTTCGGCCAGGTGATTCCACGCTTCGATGATCTCGGCAGAGGGGCAGGCGGTCGTCGCGCCTCGCGGCGACAACCCCTTGGACGGGGTACACTCAGATCCTTTCGGGGTAGACTCTGGAGAAGAAGGAGACTCCGGACATGACTCTGACTCTGACTCTGACTCTCCCGGTAACGGACCGGCAACGCGGCCGGTAACATTGTGGTCACGCTTCCGGTCCCTGTATCGCTTTTGCTTGCTAGCACAGCGTTTACGCTCGCGGGTTTCCCGGTAACGCCGGCGCGAAATGATGGTAACGTTCTGGTCACGCGTTACTTCGCCGTCACAGACGCCGCGCGCGATCAACTCCTCGATGATCGCCTGCGCGGCCTCTGCTGGCAGGTGCCATACCCCTGCGAGATCTGCTACGCTAGAGCGGTAGATCCAGTTCTCCTCTCCGCTCTGCCACATTCGGCCCAGGAGATCGTGCCAGCAGCCCCACAACTCCGGGCGACCCTCCAAGAGCCGGACTTCCCCGAACCAGGCGGACCAGTACCACTGCTCGTAGGGCAGGCGCGACAGAGTGGTCGAGTACTCGTCAGCCACGGGGCTCCCCCAATCGCGTTCGACCGATGATCCGGCCCCCCCGTGGCAGACCTGAGTGGCCCGAAGTACTCAGGATCCGCCACGGGCAGGGCCGGTGGGCGGACGCCCCTAGTTGGACTTCGCTGCGGCTTGCGCGTCGTCGCAGGCCTGGGTCACCTCGTCAAGCAGGGCGGCGAGCGCCTTCTCGTCGGTGCAGGCGGAGACCGGGCCGCGCAGGCGGGTGAAGGTGAGCTTGTCGAAGTCGACGCCGAGCTTCAGCGCGTGCGGCTTGAGGCGCATGACGAGCAGGCGCAGCTCGACAGTCGTAGGCTTGACCGATTCGTTGTCCGGCGGAGCCGGCTCCGCCGGTGGCTCGGGCGCGCTGGCGGCCTTCTCGTCTGTGCTCGGCGGGCTCTGACCCTCCGCCGCCGTCTTGTCCTTCTTCCGCAGGCGCCGCTTGAGCTTGTGGGTGCGCGTGCCCTTGTCGTCTTGCTGGGTGGCGTCGGAGCCGGCTTGTGCGAGGTCGAAGAACTCCTCGCGCCGAGTCTCGCCGTCGCGGATGCCGACGTAGATTTTCCGCAGGCTGACCAGCTCCCGCTCAATGGTGGCGTCCAAGGCGTGGCCCAGGTGGCCCTCCAGCATGGTGATGGTGACGCCGAGCGTCCCGAAGCTGTCGGCCATCGCCCGCACCCTGTCGATCAGCGGTCCCGCCTGGCCCTTCGTCGCCACCGTGTGCTTGCAGGCTTGCGTCGCTTCGTCCACGATGTCGCTCGGGACCAGCGCCAGGATGCAGGACCGGACGCGCCGCTGGGCCATGTTCGCGTTGTTCTCGTAGATGTCGCGGGGGTCGGTCAGGCGGTAGCTGCCGGCCTTGGTATGCCGCTCGTGTTTGACCGAGAAGGTTCTGCTGGAATAGGCGTTGGTCTGCCGGTCCCACGCCTCCGCCTTGATCACCGTGGAGTCCCTGCGGGTCTCGACCTCAGCGAAGCCCCAGGCGATGTGCCCGAGCTCGCGGGCCAGCATCTCGGCCAGGCGGATCGAGGCACCGCCGACGAGCTCAGTGCCGCGCTTGTAGGAGTACAGGGCGTTCTCGGCCAGGCGGAGCCGGCTGCAGTTCGTCAGGATCCGCTGGCGGGCCACTTCGATGTCGCGGGGGAACCTCTGGGCCACCAGGAGGGCGGCCTGTGTTTCCGCCACGGTGCGGGCGACGGCGACGTCCACGCCGAAGGCGCCGCCCACGGAGATCGCGGGTGCGAAGGTCGGCGCGTCTTGTCGGGTAGCAGGAAGCGATTCCGGGTCCTGCCCCTGAGGTGTGTTTATCTTCTCTGCCATAGGTCACTGTCCTTCTGTTGGTTGTCTCGAACTGCCGGCGGCGGACACGTCCGAGGGATCCAAGCAGTGGGCCTCGTAACGGCCGCCGCCGGCACACAGATCAGTCTTGCGCCTGGGCCTGCGGCTCCTTCTCATCGAACAGCCCTGGATGGTCGCTGTCCGACTCGCCGCCCCTGCACGGCTCGAAGTGCGCCTCGGCTGGCTGTCCGGGCGTGTCCACGACGCGCATGAACTCCTGGTCGAAGCTCTTCCCGCAGTGAGGGCAGATGATTGCCTCCAGCAGGTGCTTCTTGGCCTGCTTGCCCTGCTTGCCCTTCTTGCCTTCCTTGCCCATACGCGACTCCTTTCGTTCTCCCCGTTACGTTGCCCACCGCGGCAGGAAGCGCCGGCTCCCCGGCTTGGTGGTGGTGTGACTCGCGTGAATCTCCGTGATGATCTGATCTGCTCGATCTTTGTCACCGATGCGGATCGCCAGTTCCCTGCCGAGTTCTGCAATCACGGCGTCCTTGTCGACGGCAGTCGAGTCCTTGCTCGACTTCCAGGTGATCCGGCCGAAGGGGCCAATCAGGCCTTCCGTCTGGCCCATCGCCACCATGAGCTTGCTCTTAAGCGCGTCGTGTTTCTCCTTGCCCTCGTCGAGGAGGATCGCCGCCTGCCGCAGAGCCTCGGCCACCACGCACTCGTCGGCGGTCGCCGTGCGGATCTCCGCGATGCTCTTGGGGTAGAGCCTCCGGATCATCTGCTGGGTCTGCTCGCTGCCGCCCGGGTCGGGCGCAACCCCGCCGAGCACATGCCTTGCCCAGAAGTTCGCCGCGACCGTCATCATGATCTCGGCGAGTTCCTTGTCGGCCGTCAGGGTGTATTCCCGGTACTCCTGGCCGCCCAGGAGCGCGGCCACGTCCCAGGTCTGGAGTCCCGTCAGGATCATGTACCACTGGCATTGCAGCAGATACTCCTCCGGGATCTCGTCGCCCGACTCACCCCAGAAGCGGGCGGCGCGGAGCCCGGCGGTCTTGACCTCGACGCCACGGTGGGGCCCGCGGGCCTGGTGATCCTCGCTGTCGTACACCAGGCCGTCCGGGGTACCGACGATGTAGGGGATGCTCTTGTGGCGCAGGTGGCCCGGCTTGTCGAGGAACCAGCCGGGATGCTGCCGGCAGTAGAAGTGCCCGACGACGGGCTCGAGGATGATGCCCCAGGTCATGGCGTCGTTGGGCGGCTCCTCGGGCGGCGCCTGGCCCAAGAGCTTGGCCCAGACGTCGAAGGCGGACTTCCACTTGCTGACGCCCAGGACGGCGGCGATGTCGCTGCCGCCGATCCCGTCACGCACGAGATGCATGTCACACTCCTTTCCGCCCTCCGTATGGCCAAAGGTCTTACCCTACCAGCACCGGGCAGCTAGCTACGAAACGTCCCCGCAGATTGATTCTCCCTATCGGCTCGTGTCGGGAGATGCGCTCTCCGTGGTCTCTGATCACGACTCAGCGGTAAAGGTCCGCCTCTCCGCAAGGAACTTCTCCAGGTCCCCTCGCCAGTAGGCCAAGTGACGCGAGTCGAGCTTCACCCAAGGGAGCCCGTCCAGCCGCCACTGGTACAACGTCGTCCGCTTGACCCCGAGTGCCGCCAGGAGGGCAGGCTCGGGGATCAAGTGTTCCCACGTTCGCGCGGTTTCGTTCACAGAGAAACTCCTCCAATGCTTCGATGCAATAGTCCCCGGGCAGGGTAGGCTCGCCGTCCCAATCCCCGGGGATGAAGAGGAACTCTTCGGCGGCCGCTTTGGGCCTGCTACCCCGTCGTTGCTGCTTGAGGAAGGGCAGCTCTTCCGGCAGAGGCTCCGCGTCGAGGCGGACGCCGGCCAGCCGGGCGTACAGCTCACCCTCCAACTCGCGGACCCGCGAGACGATGATCGTCAACCAGCAATCGGGGTACATTGCTTCCATCTCTGGCCGTGGCAGGTGGCCGAACGCGCGGGAGAGCCACTTCATGGCTCGCCGCCGCGGCACGCTGCCAGAGACGGCATCCGATGGCCCGAGAGCATCCTGATCGCGGAGGGCGGCAAGCATCTGCCGGACCCGCACAGGATAGATGGGCTCGCGGTTCACGTCGATGTGCCCTCGGTGCAGCCGTTCCCCGGGCGGCGTGGAAGGTTGAACTTGCGGCAAAGGCCGATGTCTCCCCGGTACTGGAGGCAGGTGCGGCACTGGGTCATGCCGCTGCGGAGCTTCCGCTGGAGCTTCACGCGGGGTCTCCCTGGAGCTCGCCGCTGGCCCACCATTGCTTGAAGCTGGCCGCGTCAATGCAGGCCGCAGCCTGCGGAGCCTTGGCGGCCAGACGGAACCGGAACTGCTTGACCGTGTGGCCGTCCACGGTGACAGTGGCAGGCACACGGACCAAACGGCGGATCGTGTCGATCCCTCGGCCGTCCGCGTAGTCGCCCGCCTCCCGGAAGGTCCATTCGTCGTGGAGACGGTAATCGGGCCTGAGAGTCCGTTGCGTCAAAGCCATTGGTCTGCGACTCCTCATTCTGTGACAGGCTGCAAGAATCTACTTGCATTCGCGGGCCGTTGGTGTATAATGATTATACAGCAAACGTTTGCAATGTCAAGAGCCAAATTGCAAATCGTTCGCAGGAGGCCCGAAACATGAGCATCCACAAGCTCGACCTGAGACACAACCCCATCCCGGAGGGGAGCACTCGGCAGGCGGCCACCCGCCGCACCCGGGGCGAGCAGCACTACCTGTTCGAGTTCCGCTACAACGCCCCCCCTGACGCCACCGGCAAGCGCCGGCAGTGCCGCACCCGCGTCTGGTTGCCCGACTGGACGGCGGCCGAGGCGCTGGAGCGCGAGCTGCGCGGCGAGGAACCCATGGACCTTTTGGCCTGGAACGAGGCGTGGGAGAAGTTCTTCGCCGCCCACCAGTCCAAGCGCAGCGAGGGCCACCTGGAGAACATGGCCCGGGACGTGCGCAGCCTCGTCGGATTCCTCGGGAACCTGCCCATCGAGCAGACGCCCCTCGCCCGCTACACCGACTGGCTCCGCTGGCGCGAGGCCCAGGCCTCGGGCCGCACCGCCCAACTCGCCCGGACCCACACCCTCAAGATGGCCCGCTGGACGCGCAGCCACGGCCTCGTAGAGAGCCTGCCCTTCGAGAATGCCCCAGTGCCAGAGGCCACGCCCCAACGTCGCACAGCGGCCACGCCAGAGGGCTTCCTGCGGCTTCTGGCAGCCCTACCGTCCTCGATGGCTCCGCTCTGGAAGGCCCTCGGCTACACGGGCGCCCGGATTTCAGGGATGGCCGCGCTCCAAGAAACCGACGTCGGGCCGTCCTACCTGACCGTGACGACGAAGCGGGGCAAGCGGGTGAGCTATCTACTCCTGCCCCCTGTCGCAGAGGCGGTCGAGGAGGCCCGGCGGTGGAAGCGGTACCACGGCCATGAGGGGAGCAAGTGGGTCTTCCTCAACTCGAAGGGCAGCAAGTGGAGCCACCAGGCATTCGACAAGGCCCTGGCCACCATCCACGAGCGCCACCCCTATCTGCCACGGATCACCCCGCACCAACTCCGCCACATGTTCGCCACTCTGGCGGCCGCGGCAAACTTCTCGCCCGACATGATCCAGGCCGGGCTGGGACACGACGACCGGCGGAGCGCCGAGAGCTACATTCACCATACCCAGGCGATGGGGGACACCGTGGCCGCGACCGTGGGGCAGATCCTCGAGCAGAGCCGGCAGCGCCGACTGGCCCCAACCGGCACCCTCGCGCTTCCCGAACCGAAGTAGAGAAAGGAGAAGGACTTACGATGGCAACTGACACACGCGCGACACTTGACCGCATCGCTGATCTGCTCGGACGAATCACCCATACCCGAGTAGGACATTGTGGAACTATGGGAGAAGTCTACTGCCCGCTGCTAGCAAGGCGCGAGATCGACTCCGTGCTGGCAGATGTCAAGAGCCTTCTCACATCGCTTCAAGCGCCTGCCGGCCCCTCTGAGTCTCCCGCTGCTCCAGCCTCTGACGGAGCCGCTCCCGAAGCTGAGGAGTCCGAGCCCGAGAGGTCATCCGACTGACGATCTGCCGTCGCTTGTACTCGGCCGCCATGCCCGTCTCGGTCAAGAAGCGCTGGCGCCGCTCCTGGTACGCCTGCATGGCTGCCTCGAACCGGCTCCGGCCCTTCTCGTCCAGCCGCTCCAAGACCTTCTGCCGCCCCTTCGCCGTCATCGTCGGCGGGTAGGGCGCCTCGTCCGCGATCGCCTGGGCCACTCGAGTCCTGGCCTCCGAGAACGTCAAGTCCTCTCGGTCGAGCAGGTACAGGATCGTGGCCTTGTAGGCAGCCTTCCAGTCGCCCGGGTCGTCAGACCAGAAGCTCGACCGCAGGGCCCGCAGGTAGGGCGTCCGCTCGGTCCGCTCGATCTCCATGCCACCCCGCGAGAATACCCCCTCCCGGATGCCGATCGTGCGGAACTGCGCCCGCACGAGCTTGTGCCGCAACTGGTCCTTGCTGCCATGCGCCTCCAGCACTTGTACCACGTCTCGGTAGAGTCCCATACTCCGCATCCCAATGTCGTGCCCTGCCTGCCGAGCCGTCAGCTTCCCGCCCGCCAAGTCGAACATGTCCCGGGTCAGTTCCGTCGCCGCGTCGACGACGACGATCCCGGCGGCGTCCTTCCACCCACGGCCGCCCGACTCGAGGGCCTTGCTGGCGAAACTCGCACCCTCGACGGCCAGGAGGTTGTCGAGCATGCGGCGGGCTGTCGTCGCGTCCGCTGCCGGGTGCTCGCGCTTGAACAGGGCGTGGTAGAGGGCATAGAGTCCTTCGCCGGCCACCACGCCCCCGACCACGTACCGCGCCAGAGGCAGCACGTCGCCCTGCTTGACGAGGGGCTGGACGACGTTCCGGACGTCGTTCACCAAGCCGGCATAGGCCATCCGATAGAACACGCTCCCTGCCCGGCCGACCTCGGTTGTGGCAGGAAGCGGCAGGGTGCGCGGGGTGGTCACGCCCTGAGTGCCCGCCGCCGACCAGTAGGCCACCTTCTCGAACAGCTTGCGGAACGGAGTGTAGGCGTCTCCGATGGTGCGGAAACTCGCCTTGCGCGTGAGGGCAACGTCGTGGAGCCGCTTGAGCGCTCCGATCTCCTTCGGGGTCAGGTTGATGATGTTCTCCAGGAAGTGCTGGGCGCGACCTGCCGCCTTGCTCCCAGGCCTGGCCTTGCCGAGCGCGACCAGGCTCTGGCCCAACCTGTGCATCCCGGCCTCGGCGGCCGTGCCGCGCAGGATGCTCTCGCCCACCCGATACCACGGGGAGAGCTTGCTGCCGAGCTTCCCGAAGGCCGACTCGATGACGTGGGCGCCTGCCTGAATGGCCCCAGCCCGCTGTGCCAGGCTCATTTCCGGCGCCTTGCCTTGCAGTCGCAGGCCCAGGTTCCGTGCCGCCTGCTTGCCCGCTGCGAAGGCACCCGCTACCAGGGACCGCCCCCCCAACGCGCTGTACGTCCGGTGGAGGCCGATGGCGACGTTCTTCGCCAGGGCCGTCTTGGCCGAACTCATGATGCTCCACGCGGCACCGCGGGCTACCTTGCCGACGAGACGCCCCGCAGGGCTCGACCCCTCCATGCCCATCTGCCGCACGATGGACGTGTACGCCGACCGCGCGGTGTCACTACCCTGCTCGGCCGCGACTCGCTTCAAGGCGGGGATCAGATGCTCGAGCTTCTGGCCGAAGTACTTGGTCCCGGCGATCATCTTGGAGTAGCCGAAAGCCATATCCTGGGCCAACTTGCTCCAGGTGTAGGCGTAGGCGTTCGGCAGGAGGTCGAGGCGCCGCTGCTCGAAGCCGCCCCAGTGAATGCGCCGGGTCTGGCCCGTCACGCCGGGCGCCTCCTGGATCATCTTGGAGACGTCCGCCCAGGACGGCGCCTGGCCCGTCTGCTCCATGGCGGAGATCGCCAGCATGTTGCGGGCCACCTTGAGGGTCTTCGCCTGACCGGAGTCTACCAGGTGTTTCAGGTTCCCCTCATAGATGGGGCCCCGCCCCCGCATGATCTCCCGGGTGAACTGCGGATCCCAGGCTCGCCGCCAGTAGTCCTCGATCTTCATGTCGGCCAACGGCACCCACTTGGCCTTGCCTTTGGGAAGCTCGACGCGGACCCGCACACCGAGATCCGCCGCCTGCTTGAAGTGCCTGTTGAGGAGGGCCTTCATCTCGCCCGCGGCCGCCCTCGCCTCAGGGTTCAGGAGGACGCTTTCGGGGGCTCGACTGCGGAACTTCGGGTCGAGGAAGGCGCCCATGTGGTCGAACTCCGCCCGGCTCAGGCGGTGCCGAATGCGGATCGCCTCGGCCTGGTGCGCGAACTTCTCGGCGATGCTCGCGCCCTCCTGCTCGTAGTTGCGCATGGCCGACCGGACGCGCTTGCCTCCGATGGTCTTGCCGAGCTCGATGTCGGGGGAGAGGAACATCTGACGCATCGCGGAACCCGCCTTCGTCACCTTCGCGCCCACGCGCTCGTGGTGGATCTTCTTCCGCACGGCGTCCATGACCTGCTCGGCCTTCTCCCGAGTCTTCCGCATCCTGTCCAGGACGGCTTTCGGGATGGGCGAGCCCGCCGCCTCCCCGAGAGGCTTGCCGCCAGCTTTCGGCTCCCCGAAGGTCGCGCCCTTCCGGGCTACCACGCCAAACGCCTTGCCGAAGCGCTCCGCGGTCGTCGCCGCCGCAGGGTCCAGCAGGGACGGGCCGGCCGTGAACTGCTTGACCGCGCTCCGGAACTTCGCCGGCGAGGTCGCCAGCTTGTCGAAGGCATCCAGCATCATCCTCGCCTCGGGCCTCAAGGTGCGAGTTGTCTTCTCCCCGAACATCGCCGGCTGGTTCAGGTAGTCGTTGATCGTCTTGCTGTTGAACGGCTGGCCCGAGGCTTCGATCTCCGTGCGGAGAGTCATCGCCTCCTTGATCCACGGGACGAGGTTGGCCGGCCCCTTGACCTTGATGCCCCGAATCAGTTGGGGTAGCGCCTCCAGCATCGCGTTGCGCCACGAGGCGGGGAGCGCCTCGACCGTCTGCGGCGGGACGAGCTTCACCAGGGCCACGTTCGTCGCAAGCTCTTTCCCCAACGTGGTCAGGTTCTCGCCGTCGAAGAACTCCGTAAGCCGCTGAGGCGCGACCTTCGCCACCGCCTGCCGGAAGGCCGTCTTGAACTCCGAAGCTTGTGGCCCGGTCAGGGCGTCGGCAACCGTCGCGTTCTCAGGCACATTGGCCCGCTGAAGAATCCTGTCAGGGATGAGTGAGCTGTACGTCTGCGCCACGCGGTAGATGTTCTGCGCCGTGATCGTCGAGACATTGCCCTCGGCGGCGAAGGCGGCCGACTGTGGAGTCCCCTCCTTGACCCCTTTGACCACGCGGACGAGCTCGATCCGCCCGAACTTCTTGCGGGCCGCGGCCACCTGCTCCGGTGTGAAGCCGAAATCCCCGGCAAGCTGGTCGAGCGCCTTGTCGTAGACCGCTCCCTTGCCCCGCATGTCCAGGGTCCGCTTCGCCAACGTCCGCTTCGTCCCGTTCAGCACGACGCCCGACTCGCTCACGATTGGCACACCCGAGTCGGCGCTGGGACTCGTGTTCAGCATGATGCTCATGGCTGAGGGATCGCGCTCGAACTTCGTCCGAAGGTCCGCTACCTGCTTCGCTTCCTCGGGAGCCGTGTAGTCCCGAGGCTGGTCGAGCTTGCTCTTGAACTTCGGGTTCTCAACGAACCGCTTTATGCCTTCGGGGTTGTGCGAGAGGGTGATGGAGTCAGCAGACACCAGGGCATACTCGCCCTCATAGTTGCCAGCCGAAGTTCGCATGGTCTGCTTCTTGCCTCGCACGACCCGTTCCTCTGGCAAGGCACCCTCGACTGGTGCAGCGCTCGGAGCCACGCGAGGAGCCGGGGGAGCCGCGGCCCGGACCCGCCGGCGCATCTCCTTCGCGGCCGAGTTGATCGCCTTGACGTCCCGATCCGTCAGATTCCCGGCCTTCGCCCTCGCCTCGACTTCGGACCAGAGCGCGGACTTCGCCTGTGCGCCACGCTCCAGCGACGCTCGGTGCGCCGGATCCTTGACCTGATCGTAGGTGCCCGTCCTGGTGCGGTCCAGCCAATGCTCACGGAGCTTCGTCACACGCTCTTGCAGGTAGGGCTCGGTCGGGCCGATCGGCTTCGGCGGGGCCGCCGGAGGAGGCGGTGCAGCCGGAGCTTGCTTCTGCCCGAATGGGAGTTGACCCGCTGGCGCTGGCGCCTTGCCCTGCCGCTTGGCGACAGCTTCTGCTGTGGCCTGCCTGACAACTTGCCGGGCACCCTCGATGCCGGCTGCACGGGCTTCCCCCGCAGCGGGGGTAGGGGGGAGAGGTGGGGGCGCAGGTGCCGGCGCCGGCGGCGGTGGCGGCTCAACACGGCCCGTCACTTGTCGCTCCAACGGTCCCGCCGCTTCCCCTCGCAGGTACGTCAACGCGCGTTCGACGACCGCAGGCCGGGCCTGCCGCTGGGCCTCCAGCCATCGCTCGACGTTGAAGGACCGATCGACCGCGCTACGATACTGCGCCTCTCGGATGAGGGAGGCCACTTCGGCATCGGGAGGTGTCGGCTGTGCTACGCGAAGCTCTGCCGCCCGGCGCAGGTTCGCCTCCCGTCCCTGCTCCGCGCGGGCTTGCCTGCCCTGGACCTCCTCGACTGCCCGGCCCTTCCGCGTCCCGCGCAGGGCCACGTCTGCCTCTTTCGACAGTTTGGCGTTCCGCTCCCACTCGGCGATCTTGGCCCGGGCCGAGACAAGATTCTCCGCGAGCGCCTTGTTCCGCTCGACCATCTTGACGTGCTCGGGATGCGTGCTTTCCCGGGGAGGCTCGATGCCCTGGGCCTTCATGCGCTCAATGGTCGCCTGCTCCAGCGCCCCCTTCTCCTTGGCCCATGCCTCAGGCGTCAGCTTCTCCTGGCCCCGTTCACGCCACAGCTTACCCTCACGGGCCGCCTCCCGCTGCTGCCCGGCTCCCAGGTGGGACTCAGCCAGCATGAGCTTCCGGAAGTGCCGCATCTCATCACCCATGACCTCGAGGATCTTCGCCGGACGCTGATCGCCCAGGCGGGCGTCCACCTCGATCGTGATCCCCAAGCCGCCACCCTTCGCGCGCGTCGGCCGCGTCGTCGCCCAGGCTCTCGCTCGCTCCACAAGTCCTTCTACCACGTTCACCTGCGCGTTCTTCGGCAGCGCGGGATATGCCTTTGCGATCTGCCGGTAGGCGTGCAGGATGTTCCCCTGCTGTTGAGCTGTGCCGCCCTGGTACTGGATTGGCTCCATGCCCTCGGCGAGAGGCTTGACTTTCCCGCCGCTCCGGGCCGCAGCCTCCTTGATGAACTGGGCGACCTTGGTTCGTTCACCCCGGACCTGCCCGACGTGGCCGATGGCAGCCCACAGCGCACCCATCGCCGCTTCACGCGGGAGCCCCTTGAGCGATTCAACCGCAGCCTCTCCGAGTGGCTGACCCTTGTGCCAGCGCTGGGCCGTCTCACCGAGCATGCCCATCCCGCCCATCGCCACGGGATGCCGCCACATGGCACTGCCGAGGCCGGTCCATGGAGTGATCGTCTTGCCCGCGGCCCGCGCCGCCTCCCGGCCGCGACCTGCCCAGGGCAAGAGCGCCGCGGTCGCAAGTCCCGTGCCCGCGCCGATTGCCGCCTGGCCCCCCCATTCTCCCACCGTATCGCCGCGCGCGCCCGCAGCGCCACTCAGGGCAAAGGCCGCCGGCGTTGCCGCACGGCCCAAGCCGGCCAG